>JAEEGL016727986.1_pt1 | contig 86970 bp, 75 predicted proteins | sample 9134231 | NCBI WGS metagenome assembly JAEEGL01 (sample SAMN16246548, study PRJNA631951) | gut metagenome | biome: gut microbiome; feature: rumen; material: fiber-attached | host: Bos | place: Iran: Karaj | collected 2018-10
CAATCGCTGGAACAGTTTAGACAGTCGTTATAAGGGACCCATTTCTTGTGAAAATATTTTAGGAAAAGTCTTGTATGTTTCTGATATGGATAATCCGTTTAAGAAAATTAGAGTATTGTCGAATAATTAAAATAAAATTATAATAAAATGGTAAAATGTTGGTTAAATACTGTGAAATAGCTGCATCAAAAATTTATGAAAAAATCAAATTATATGCTATAATTCTTTTAGTTGAGGTCTAAAATGGTTACAGAATGATGATGAAGATTTTGTAAACATGGCTAGCGTTATCACTGAATTGAAGCTGGCTGTGTAGAAATTATACATGGCAGGAAGTATTGTTTTGGCGCCCAATGTGTCAAATTCGAGGGAAAAGAATGAAAAGATTTTTGTTGATTTTATGTTTGTGTTTCGGTTCACTCTTTTTATATGCGCGTGGAAGCACGTTGACAGATCATTCAAGGATAAAAGAATTCTCCTCTTTTAGGATAATGGGAGAAATTGATTTACGGACAGGAAAAGATTATTCATCAGAAGTAAAATATAGAACACTAAATCATGAAGGTGGAATGAGGGTAAGGGTTTTGGAAGTCCTTAAAAAGGATGTGCAGAATAATAAACCCGGAAAATGGTTTTATGTTCTGCTGACCTCCCCTATGTGGGTTGAAGGTAGGGAATGGATAGAAAAGTATCAGGAATTTCTGATTTTTCTTCCAGACGATATGCCTGTTTTTGACTTTTATGAATTTGGCTAATGTAATAACTGGCATCAGAATCCTTTGCAGCATTGCTTTGCTGGCCGTCCCTCCATTTTCAATATCTTTCTATGTTTTGTATATGACATCAGGTTTGTCCGATATGATTGACGGAACTGTCGTTGGCATTTCTCTTGCCTTTAACCCTGCCATTCCTTGAACTACGTTATACGTCCACAGTTGTCTGTACAATAGCCACAATCGTAGCAATTCAGGAGAGACATTTTATACGAACTGTGATATAATTGTTTTATCACTGTTATGTGAGCCCCGTGTTGTCTTTTTATGGAGAAAGGAGGGATAGAATGAAAAAGAAAACAATTATTGTGTTTTCTATTTTAATTTGTTTATGCAGTGCAATTTTTGCAGAAGACTGGCAGCCGAATACTTTTGATAATGAAAAATTTGAAAAGGCAAATAACACTGTAAAAGAATATGTTGTTAAAAATGGCACATATCTTTCTGGGACAAAAGATTTTTCCTTTTACTATTTGAGTGATGTAAACATTTCCTCAGGTTCAATAAAAGCGGAAAAGAATAGTAAATTTGTTTTTGTCATCATCTATAAAGAAAAGGTATACTTTTATAAATCTATTAACCATTATGAATCTGGAATTATGGATTATTCTATCATAAGCTGCACACCTCCAATTATATACTTGAAATTTAATTCTGGTATTGGTGTGGATACTGTCATTATATCTTTTGATGGTTCTGATTTTGTAATGAACAGCATAGACTGCGTTTGGCAATCATTCAGCGATGTGGAAAGTTATAATGCATTAATGTCAATTCCATATAAGTACTACTATCTTCAGGGAAGAAAGATCCTTAAGAGAGATTTTGTTGAACATACCTATGTTTATTCTGATGAAAAGGATAAGATTTATAATCCTACCTATCACTACCGCTTGTGGTTGTTGGGAATCGATGACGCACAATCTGTTAAAGATGTTTATTATCAGACTTACATAACAGATGATAACCTTCGCTTGAGGACATCTAATTCTAAAGATTCAAATGTGATAACCCTTCTTAAAAAAGGTACGGAAGTCAGAGTCCTTAGTGTTGATCCTGCAATAACTCAGATGGAAGGGAAGAAAGGGTTCTGGGTTTTGGTTGAAACTGAAACATGTTTTATAGGCTGGGTTTGGTCAAATTATCTTAAGGGATTTGATTATGAAACAACCAGACATTTCTTGGACTTTGACCCACCAAAAACATGGTAGGAGAATTTATTTATGAAAAAAGTAACATGTTTTATATTTTTATCTTTCATTTTGATTTCTGCCTTTGCAGATATTAATGAAAAACTCCTTGAAGAAGTTAGAAAGGCAAATTCATTTGATGATGAAAGGATTGGATATGGAGGAGAAGAGTCTGAACTGTATAAGTCTGCAGAAGATCTTGTAAATTCTTGTACAAATCTTGAAATACTAAACCTCATAAAAGATGAAAGTCCTGTAGTCAGGTGTTATACGGCTTATTTCATTCAGGATAAGGATGTGGAGGCTGACTGGTACAGTATTTTGCTTGCTGAAATTGAAGATTATGATAAGTTGTTTTTTCAAAGTTATGACATTCTTTGGTCTTCTTATGCCGGTGATTTTATTATACAGAATCTCTTTGATAAGCTGAACGAAACTGAGCAAAATAGTATAAAACTTCAACTGGTTCAAAGACAGTCAAAGCTAAGTCTGGCTCAATCGGTTTTACAAGATGAAATTAAATCTGATGAATTATATGAGGCTGCAAGGAAATGGGCATTGGCTGGTAATCCTGATGCTATATTTTCTCTGGCTAAATACAAAAAGACAGAAGACTTGCAGTTGATAAAGACTCTAAAAGATAAGAGTGACGGTTTGTATTTTAGGGCCTGTCTGTTTAACGTTGATGATTCATATAAACCTGAATTAAGGGATTACATGATTTCCATCATGCCGGAAAAACATTATAGTAATGAATGGAAGTGGTTCTATAAACTGGTTGCCGCTTTCCATGATGATTTCAGTAAAGAAATATTTGACATGGCGTTTTCTGACAAGATGAATAAGGATATTCAGAAATATCATCTGGGATATATCTATGATGCCATAAAAGATTTTAATGACGGATTTTATGATTCTTACTTAAAGACGCTTTGGGTTCAACATGATAAAATAGATAATGGCGTAATAGATTATTTCTTAAGGACGGATAAAGGCTTTGCCTTGGATGCAATGAAAAAAACATTGATAAACTCCGAAGAATACTTTATGAATACAGAAACTCTGGATTATGTAATAAAAGTGCTTAACAAAAATAATGTTGATTTGACAGAGTATTTTGAAAGGGCCATATTGAAAGATTCTGTTACCACATTTAGAATCTACATGGATAATATTAGAAGCGTTCAAATTGAAAAGGACGCAATCATAAAGGCCATGAAATCAAGGTTGAAGACAGAGTGGAATACATATGTCTGCATACCGCTGTATAGTTATCTGATTTCGCTTAACGATAAATCGATAGATGACTTTCTTGTTAAAACATATAAAAAGAACAAAAAGAAATACCCAAAATGGAGCCAACCTGAGATAGAACGGATTCTGAACCCCATCATGAAAAAGAAATAGGATTTCCTGCGGCCACCCATGTTGACAGTACTGGAATAATTTAATATCGTGTGGATATGGGAAACTATTCGATTAAAGAAATCAGCGGATGTGCATTTTTATCTTTTCCGGGCATGAAGGAGCTTTTGTTTTCTGAATGCTCCGGGCGTTTTGGAAAAGACATTTCTTCATCTGAGCAATATGGAGATCTGGTTTATGTCCCTGACTGCGTGTCTGATGGTGTCATGCCGTACTGGTCAAGGTGTACCATGCTCAAGCCGCTTTTAATCACTTTTGAATCTGTCTCTGATGCCGCCAATGCCCTAAAGTCAATCCAAAGGTCATGGGCTCCATATTCTTATACGCTTTTTCGCCGAAGTTCCCTGATTCAAGACAAGCTTCCCTATGTAAACCTCAAGAACCGCGATTTCCCTTTTGACATCCCCAATACACCAATCGGTCTTTACACCTTAACCGATGAACACACGATGATTGCCTCAGCCCTTACAGATTCAAATCTTCCGGCCGGAAACATAACATTCAACGAAGACCATATAAATCCGCCAAGCAGGGCATATCTAAAGATTCAGGAAAGCCTTACTCTTGCGCATCATTTTTTTGGAGTTGAAATGCCTGGTGTAGGTAGCCGATGTTTTGAAGCCGGTGCATGTCCCGGTGGATGGACATGGGTTCTTGCAAATCTTGGTGCCAGAGTTTTTGCAGTGGACCGTTCACCGCTTGTTGATGCATTAATGAACAATCCTCTTGTTACGTTTCAGGCTCACGATGCTTTTACCTTAAAGCCTGAAGCTCTAGGAGAATTCGACTGGATTTTCAGCGACGTAATCTGTTATCCCGAACGCCTCTATGAATGGGTGTGCATGTGGCTGGAAAGCAAAAAGGTCAGGAACATGATCTGTACGATTAAAATGCAGGGTGAAATCAACTGGTCTTTAGTTCATAAATTCGCATCAATTCCGGACAGCCGTGTCGTTCACCTAAACTACAACAAGCATGAGCTTACTTTCATTCACTGTGCGTCAAAATCTTGACGATGAAAACCCTAACGGTCAAGGTCTTCCAGGTTGTATGGTGTCTCCTGATATACATAATAGTTGAGCCAGTTTGAATAGAACAGATGGGCGGTACTCCTCCATCTTGAAAGGACCGGTTTTGTTACGTCGTCATCTGTAAAATAATTCTTTGGCGGTGCAATTTCTATTCCCTTGTCAAGATCCCTCTGGTACTCGTTGGCAAGTGTGTCGGAGTCGTATTCAAGGTGGCCTGTCATAAAGATTGAACGGTTGTCATTTGATTTTGCGATTGTAAGTCCTGTTTCAGCGTTGCTTGCAAGAAGCGTGAGTTTGGGATTTGCAAGGACGTCTTCCACATCAATCTTTGTGTAACGTGAAGTGGGGACCGGAAAAATGTCGTCGAATCCGCGTAAAATTGGATCGGTGGGAACCAGTGCCTTGCTGTAATAAATGCCGGAGAATTTCTTGTCCACTATTCTCTTAGGAATGCCATATAGATGATAAAGTCCTGCCATGGCACCCCAGCAGATGTACAGGGTTGAATAGACATGCTTTTTTGCATAGTCCATGATGCGGCAAAGTTCTTCCCAATAGTCAACCTGCTCAAATTCAAGCTGTTCGACTGGTGCGCCTGTAATTATCATGCCGTCGAATTTCTTTGTAAAGACGTCTTCGGAACTAATGTAAAAGCGTTCAAGATGGTCCTGGCCGGTGTGTTTGGAAATATGGCTTGACATCTGCACAAGGTGAATGTTGATTTGAAGCGGTGTGTTACCCAAAAGACGGAGCAATTGAATTTCTGTTGCAATCTTTGTGGGCATGAGGTTTACAATGGCAATTTCCAGCGGACGGATTTCCTGTGAAAGGGCACGACCCTGAGTCATAACGAAAATGTTTTCTTTTTCAAGAACGGAAAAAGCCGGTAAATCCGCATCAATCTTTATAGGCACGCTGCACCTCGATATTGCGACAACTGAGTGTTTGTCTAAAATATTGCCATTATTGTAGCATAAAATTGATTTATTTGCTATACTATAGGCACAGTAAAATAGCGTAGAGGGGAATGCTATGAAATCTGACCGCAAGGCCGCAATCAAAAAATTAAAGAATCTTGTTCTTACTCCAAAAATGGATCCGGATGAATATTGCCGTGGTCTGGAGGAAACTTTTTCTTCTGTTTTTCTTCCAAATAATGTTGAATACTCAGAGAGAAACATAAACGGCGTAAAATGTGATGTTGTGTCGCCGGTCGTTTATTCTTCAAGGCGAATCATCATATATATTCACGGAGGCTCGTTCATAGGCGGTTCATGCAGCAGTTACCGTAATTTCTGTGCATCGCTTGCAAATGCCTCCTCATGCCGTATTGTTGTACCTGATTTCAGAAAGGCACCGACACATCCTTTCCCTGCATCCATAGATGATCTGGTTGCAGTGTTCAGGGCGATTTATGAGGAAGAGACTGTGGCACGTTCTCTTGAGGCATCTGCATCCCACCTTTCTCCGTCTGAATCTCATGCCCAGATAATCGTTGCGGCGGATGGAAGTGGAGCAAGCATGGCAATGGCTGTTGTGCTCAAGATTAACAAAAAATACCGCAATAACATTCAGACACTCCTTTTGTTTTCTCCGTGGCTTGATTTGACATCAGACAATCCCCTTATCGGTGGAAAAAAGGTCAGCGACGAGATTGTAAGCGGGGCATCCCTGCATCGTGCGGTTGACATGTACACTTATGCAACAAACATTCAGAATCCTTTTGTCTCATGCCTGCAGGCACCAAACGAAGACTTTGAACAGTTCCCTACGGTATACGTTCAGATGGGCGAAAAGGAGATTCTTGTACAGCAGGCAAAACAGCTAAAGGAAAAGCTTGCGGCTGTAAATGTTGAATGCATTCTTGACATATGGCCCAACATGATGTTCATGTTCCAGATGGCGGATGAATTCCTTCCTGAGTCACATCTTGCAATCGAAAAAGTCGGCAAGTTCATCATGCAGAGGGAAGCGGAAACAGAAGCCGAAAGGGAAGAAAGGGAACGCATACTCAGGAAAAACAACATTGCCTCAGGAGAATAAAATGGAACTGCTTTCGCCCGCCGGAAATGTGGACAAACTCCGATACTGCTACACTTATGGTGCGGATGCAGCGTATATCGGCCTGAAGAATTTTTCGTTAAGGGTAAAGGCAGACAATTTTTATGAGGACGAATACAAAAAGGTAAGGGAGCTAAAGGCAGCCTTTCCCGGAAAAAGACTCCACTGTGCGTTGAACATTGCATTTCACAATTCAGAGATAGACCGCCTGTTGAATGACATCCCGTATTTTAAAGAGTATCCGATAGACGCATTCATCGTGCAGGATTTGGGAATCGTGCCAATTTTACAAAAGGAATTTCCTGATGCTGAACTTCATGTTTCCACACAGGCCAGCTGCATGAACCGTGAGGCCGTAAAGATGTACCGTTCTCTGGGATTCAGCCGTGTTGTCATGGGACGTGAGGCTTCGCTAAAGGAAATAGCGGAGATTAAGGATGCAGTTCCCGACATGGAAATTGAATGTTTTGTTCACGGTGCCATGTGCATTGCATACGCGGGCCGTTGCCTGATGAGTGCCTATTTGAACGGACGTTCTGCCCAGGAAGGCTTTTGTTCTCATACATGCCGTTGGGATTATGACGTGCTTACTTCAAAACAGATTGCCCAGAGCGGGGACCTTGTTCTGCGAGAAAAAAAACGTCCCGATGAATATTTCCCGGTTTATGAAGGTGATGATTTTACTGCGGTTTTGTCGTCAAAAGATTTGTGCATGATTGACCACCTTAGGGAACTTAAGGATGCCGGTGTTGATTCGTTGAAAATCGAAGGCCGCATGAAGAGCGTTTACTATGTCGCCATGTGTACAAGGGCATACCGTAAGGCTCTGGATGAACTTGAAGGAAAGATTACCCCGGAAGAAGCAAACCCCTTTGTCGATGAACTGTACAACGTAAGCCACAGGGCATTCTCTACCGGTTTTTATTTTGACCGGGCGGAAGCTGATGTTACAGTCAGTGGGGAAAGCGTAAGTCCCTGGGATCTTGCAGCAGAGTTAAAGCCACGATTGACAGAACAGGAAGAAGAAGCAGTATTGTCACGGGGAAGCAGGTTGAAGCAAAGGCGGATTGACGAATATAATTCACTCGTTCCACAGGCGCAGAAGGCATGGGATGAAAGGGTAAAGAATCAGCCCGACAAGCATTTGCCTGCTGTTGAAAAAAAAGATGGCTGGCACATGTATCCTCTTGTGGCCTTAAACATGTTGAATGAAAAATCAGAACTCCAAATTGTAAGTCCCGACATCGTAAGCCAGAATCTTCCGCATGAACGCTATCAGCTTGTAAATCCAGATACAGGTGAAGTTTACCGCTGGTGCTGCGACGGTCATCCATGCGTGCTTTATACGGACATGGAAATACAGGACGGAAGCTTGATCCGTTCAAGGGGGCAGGAATGAAGACGGAAACGTTTGAGACGAATACCAAAGAACATGATCCTCAGGTTTTGATTGATACATTCTTTACGACATACCCTGACCTCTACAATGAAGATGACGAAAAGAAAATCAGGAGTGCATGGAATTTTTTACTTGAACGCACTGGCGAAATGAAGCGTTCCTGCGGGCTTCCGTATTACCTGCATCCGATGAGGGTGTCGTGCATACTGGCAAAAACAAGGCTTGGTGCCGATTCAATTTGTTCCGGATTCCTGCACAATATACTGGATGTTGTTCCCGACTGCTATGATGAAATTGAAAAGGAATTCGGTTCCGATGTGGCCAAACTTTGCAGCCAGACTTCCAAAATCACAAGCCTTAGGATAAAGAGTAATTCACTGCAGCAGGCCGATGCCATACGCAAGATGCTTTTTGCAATGGTGGACGACATCCGCGTAATACTTATAAAGCTTGCAGACAGGCTTGACCGCATGAGGAATTTAAAGTCTGTGAGTCCTGATGCACAGCGTGAAGTTGCAAGGGAAGTAATCGACATATGGGCACCTCTTGCGTCCCGCCTTGGTATGAACGACGTCAAGAACGAACTTGAAGACCTGAGCCTTAAATATTCAAATCCAGCCGCATTCCAGCAGATTAAGTCCATAGTCTCGCTCAAGATAGATGAACGCCAGGAATATCTGGACAAGGCAGTAAAAAAGATTTCTTCCGCAGCATTAAAGCAGAACATCGAGGTAAAGATTTCCAGCCGTGCAAAACATTTTTATTCGATTTACCAGAAGATGAGGAAGCGCAATAAGGAAGTGGCAGAACTGTTTGACCTGCTTGCCCTAAGGATCATCTGTTCAACAGAAAATGAATGCTACACATTAATAGGAATCGTTCATTCCTTGTGGAAGCCTATGGAAGGCCGTTTCAAGGATTACATCGCAATGCCAAAATCCAACGGATATCAGTCACTGCACACGACGGTCATCTGTGAGGGTAAGCCTCTTGAGATTCAAATACGCACGCAGAACATGCACAATGTTGCAGAACACGGTGTTGCATCCCACTGGCTGTACAAGAAGGGCACAAACCATGACATGGTAAAGGCACAGGACCTTTCCATTTTCAATCAGCTAAGGGAACTCCGTGACGAACATTTGAGCGACGAAAACTTTTTCCAGGAACTCAAGGACGAGCTTTTGGGGGATTCAATTTACGTGTTTACTCCCAACGGCGACGTAAAGCAGCTTCCTGCAGGTTCAAACGCAATCGACTTTGCATATGCGATTCACTCCGGTGTTGGAGAAAAAATCGTGGGGGCAAAGGCAGACGGAAAAATCATTCCAATAACGGCAGAATTAAAGAATACCCAGATTGTAGAAGTTCTTACAAACCCACAGGCTCATCCGACTCAGGCACAGCTCAAGGCGGTAAAGACTGGCAAGGCAAGACAGAAGATTCATTCATGGCTTGTGGCAAATGACGACACTTTCCTTGACAAGGATGCCATTGCAAAACGAGAGGCGGAAATACAGGCAAACAACCTTCATTCAATGCAAGTGATGCAGCAGAGGGCGGCGGAAGGAAAGCACAGGAAAAAGAAGGAAGAGGTAAATTACACAGGCCTGATAAAAATAGGTGACACCACAAACTTTATGGTGACCATTGCAAAATGCTGCAGTCCGGTTCCAGGTGAGCCAATCGTAGGCTACGTTTCCCGCAACAGAGGCATTACAGTTCATGCCGCAACATGCACCACATTCCAGCGCATCCCAGACATCAAGAACAGGTCAGTGGAAGTTTCCTGGGATAGAAGCGAAGAAAAGAAAAAATAAAGTGTCATGCCGGACCTGATCCGGCATCTTGATGTGGCATGACGGTGGATTATTCTTTTTTCCCAATGACATTTCTGTCCTGGTCTGAAAGGTCCTTTATTATCATGACATTCTTAAAGCCGTTTTCCCTGAATATTTGGGCGGCTCCTGTGGCGTTGTATTCTCCGGTTTCGATTGCAAGAATGCCGTTGTGGTTCAGATGGGTGTAGGCCTGGGGGACAAGGTTTCTTATGATTGCAAGGCCGTCATCTGTTGAAGATTGGTTTCCGTCAAGTTCCACGTCTCCGTTCAATGCCAAAAGCGGCTCGTTTCTTCCGTCTTCCAGGAGTTGCATTGCTTCACTGTAGGGAATGTACGGTGGGTTTGAAACTATGATGTCAAAGTTGCCGTCTACTGATTCAAAAAGGTTCGAGTGTATGATTTGTATTTCGGGTGTAATCGAATCAAGCTGTAAAAGGCTGATGTTTTTTTGAGTTATTTTAAGGGCGTCATTGCTTATGTCTGCCAGAGTCATGTGTGGTAGGGGGGTGCATAAATGCCTGTCCCTGCATTCGGCAAGAATTGAAAGGCCAACACATCCGCTTCCGGTGCACATGTCGCAGATGGAAAGGCCTGTGTTTCCTGAATGTTTTTCCTTTATGAAATTGAGGGCGTTTTCCACAAGGATTTCGGTGTCCGGCTTTGGAATGAGGACATCGGGGGTGACGGCAAAATCGCGTCCGTAGAATTCCTTGTGGCCTGTGATGTATGCAACAGGAAGTCCCGTGAGCCTTTTTTCTATGGCCTTTACAAAATGCACTTTCTGTTCTCTTGTGAGTTCAGTTTCGCGGTGGAACAGGAGGAATGCTTTGTCGCAGCCGAGTATTTCCTGTAGAATGCAGTCGGCATCCAGCTGTGCTGTGGGGCTTGAGTTTTCTAGTTTACTCTTACCGTAAGAGCGCGCCTCTTGAATGTTCAACTATCATCCTTCCAGATCGGACACGTCTTTGAGCTGTTCTTCCTTGGCATAGACGTTGAGCGCATCAAGCATGTCGTCCATGTTTCCCATCATGAATGAGGGGAGGTTGTGCAAACTCAGGTTTATGCGGTGATCTGTGACACGGTCCTGCGGGAAATTGTATGTGCGGATTTTTTCGCTTCTTGCACCGCTTCCAACCATGCTCTTTCTTGCATCGGCCCTTTCTGCCTGTCTTTTGCTTTCCTCAAGGTCAAAGAGTCTTGCACGAAGAACACGCCATGCCTTTGCCTTGTTCTTTATCTGAGATTTTTCATCCTGCTGGATAACAACGATTCCTGTCGGTATATGTGTAAGACGGACTGCCGAATCCGTTGTGTTGACGCACTGACCGCCCGGTCCACCTGCACGCATAACATCCACACGCACGTCTTCCGGTTTTATGTCGATTTCTGTTTCCTCTGCTTCCGGCAAAACTGCAACGGTTGCTGTTGAGGTCTGCAAGCGTCCCTGTGATTCTGTGGCAGGAACCCTCTGTACACGGTGAACGCCTGATTCCCATCTGAGTGTTCCGTAAACAAATGAACCGCTGATTGATGTTACAATCTTGTTGAATCCGCCGACTTCTGTTTCCTGTGCTTCCATGGTTTCTGTGCTCCAGCCTTTGCGTTCGGCAAGATGGATATACATTTCCCAAAGGTCGCGCACAAAGAGGCTTGCTTCGTCTCCACCAGCGGCAGAACGTATTTCCAGAATGATGTTCTTTTCATCAAGGGGATCCGGGGGAATGAGCTTTAGTTTGATCTGCTCTTCCAAAACCGGCTTCTTTTCTTCCAGTTCCTTTAATTCCTCGCGGGCCATCTCTTTCATGTCGTGGTCTTCTTCTTCCGTAATCAGGACCGTGGCCTCTTCAATTCCAGAGAGGACTTTCTTGTACTCTGCATACAGTTCCATCAGCTCCGTAAGATAACGGTGCTCGCGCATGACATCCTTGTACTTCTTTTGATCCTTGACCAACTCGGGATCGGCGATAAGACCCTGTACTTCTTCAAATCTAACTGAAAGGTCTTCTAGCTTTTTAATCAAATCCATGCCAGCGATTGTATACTATTTTGACTTTTGTTTCAACTGAGGAATTTGTCCATTTCCTGCTTGCACAGGCTGTCGCACATTTCGTTGTATTTGTGTCCGGCGTGGCCCTTAACCCATGCCCATTCTATGTCCAGCTGATTGTATTCCTGGTCCAGCATGACCCACAGGTCCTTGTTCAATACGGGCTTTTTTGCGGCGGTTTTCCATCCGTTTTTCTTCCAGTTGTTGATCCAGCTTGTGATGCCGTTCTTTACGTACTGGCTGTCGGAATAGACCTTGACTTTGTTGTTCTTCCATTTATTGTTTGAGAGCACGGCTTCCAGTGCCTTGATTGCGGCCATAAGTTCCATGCGGTTGTTTGTTGTGTCAGCCTCTCCGCCGCTGTAAGTATGCTCATCGTTTCCGTCTATGATGACAACACCCCATCCGCCCGGTCCAGGGTTTCCAGAGCATCCGCCGTCTGTGTAAATAATTATTTCATCCATGAGGAGAGTATAGTATATAAAGATAGTTAAGTCTACAGAAAAAAAAGCCCCGGTCAATAAAGGCCGGGGTTAACAGCATTCCGCTTAAATTAGAACTTGTATGTCCAAGATGTTGGGAATGACAGTGTTACGAATGGATCTGCAAATACCAGGTCAACACCGAATGAGAAGGTGTGCTTTCCAACATGGTACTGTACAGTTGGGATTGTTTCGAATACAACACCGCGTCCTTCGTATGGCAGGTTGTTTGGATCAACATTCGGGTTAACACCAACTGTGTTCCATGGTGTAAGACCAGTTGTTGTTGTGCTCTGGCGTGGCTTGAAGTCAGCTACACCCTTGAGGGCGATGTCTGTGCTGAATGCCTTAGAGAACTGATATTTTCCGCGGAGACCTGCATAGAAGTCAAATGCTTCATAGTAGTGGCGGTACTGGTTGGCCTGGTTCCAGTAGCTTCCTGTAAGAGGTGCACCATTAACATAAATTGTATCTGTTGGGAAACTTGCATCTCTTGCGCCAAAGAGGCTGTACCAGCGGTAATCCCACTCTGGAGCACGGTTAAGACCGAAGTTTGTAGAAAGATCGAAGTCTACGCTGATCTTGTCGTTCCAGCAGCTCAAACCGATGTCAAAGAGGAAGAGACCCTCAACTCTGTATTCACCGATAAATCCGATTACGTTAGCGTTAGGATACTGATCGTTTACATCCCACTTCCAGTCATAGTTGTGGTTGAACATCAAGCCAGAGTAGAATGCCCAGCCTTCAATTCCAGTGAATGATCCGAACAAGCCGATAGAAGCAGACTTTGGTGTGCTCCAGTTAAGGATGTCACGTCCTACCAAACCTACAGACCACATGTTCTTGTATGTATAGTCAGCACCGATGTTGATCTTTGGAAGATTGTCTGTGATGTTTGTTCTAACCCAAACGTCATGATCAGTATCAGGATCACCACCGAAGTAGCTGATTACGTCAAGACCTGCAGTAACACGGAGACCATTGAATGGCTTCCACAAGACACCGATGTCGCTACCGAGGTTACCTGAACCCATGTTGAATCCTACTACAGGAAGATATGAACCTGGAGTGTAAATTTCATCGCTCAAGAAGAATGTGAGCCATGACCAAGGGCGGAATTCCAAGTAGAAGTCCAAATCTGTCCACTTAAGGTCAAAGAATCTTGTAAAATCATCTTCGTTAGACCAAACAATCTGTGGACCAGGCTGGTTGTCCAGAGTAAGCTCTGCCTGGGCTCCAAAGTCAAATTTTTCTGAAGTGTAATCGACTTCGATTCTTTCAGAAACTCCTGCAAAGTCAACTGACAGACTATCAGTAAGGAATGTCAAGTCAACGATGCCTGTGCTTACTGTGTTTGTAAAAGAAACATCTGCAAACGCAACTGAAGCACTAAAAGCAAGAGCAGCAGCCAAAACAGCTACGCCTTTTTTAGAAAATTTCATAGTTACTCCTTGAGTTATATAGATTTTATGCTAACTCGCAACTTTATACATTATAGAATAAAGCATGAATCGAATAAAGTCAAGAGAAGAAGTTGAAAAAAGAGGGCTTACTCCTTTTTTAGTCCTTCCATGCAGTATACTTGCTGCATTCAAGAATTTCACGGGCATTCTTGATTCTTTCTGCTGTAGGGGGATTTACGCCTTCCAGCGGGTAGGGAATGCCCATCTCCTTGTATTTTGTGACCCCCAGAGTGTGATATGGCAGTATCTCTACCCTGTGGACATTGCCTAAGGTCCGTATGAAATCCCTAGTCTTTATAAGGTATTCGTCGTTGTCTGAATATCCCGGAACCAGGACGTGCCTTATCCAGATGGGCTTCTTGATTTCGTCAAGATAGCGGAACATCTCTATGACATTGTCGTTTCCCATGCCTGTGAGCTTTTTGTGCTCCTCTGGATCAATATGCTTTATGTCCATCAAGAGGGTGTCGGTAAGCTCCATCAGGTGCTGGAATTTGTCAAACCAGGGGCTTTCTTTGGTAAATGGGCCTCCAGCCGTGTCTATGCATGTGTTGATTGAGTTCTTTTTGGCTTCCTCGAACAATTCTATAAGGAAATCCAGCTGGGCAAGGGGTTCTCCTCCGCTTACGGTGATGCCTCCCTTGGTTCCCCAGTAGTTGCGGCAGTCCAGGGAGTCCTGAATCAGCTCCTGTGCAGTCTTTTTTTCGCCCTTTGTCATGTCCCAGGTGTCCGGGTTGTGGCAAAAGAGGCATCTCATCGGGCAGCCGGACAAAAATATTATGTACCTGACCCCCGGACCATCTACGGAACCGAAGCTTTCTATTGAATGAACGTAACCCTGGACCACGTCTTACTCTCCCATCAATTCCGCATATTTCTTGGCAAGACGGCGGCTCTTTTCTGCTGCAAGTCCCCTGTAGCGTGAGGGGTCCTCAAAGAAGTTGGCAGGATCCTGAACTCCAAGTTTTTCAAGCTGGGCTGTAATCTTCTGATATGCGTCTGTGTGGGTTTTAAGCACCTCAAAGAAGGTTTTTCCGCTCTGTTCTGCCTCAAGGGTGATTTTGCGGATGACTTCGTGACCGTCGTTTACTCCAGCCTCTCCAAGAAGGATGTATGCCGGCTCTGCAAGGACACCGCCACGGACTTTTCCTCCTGCTTCTGCAAGGTTCTTTGCCATATTGTCGCGGTCTGCCTGCAGTCCTGAAACAACAGACTTCATGCGGGCAATAGCCATTGTAAAGCCTGAGACATAGTCTGCGATAAAGCGCTGGCTTGCTGAGTTTGTAAGGTCCCTCTGGTGCTCGGAAATCTGATCCATGTAGAATGTGATTACGCGGGGGCACATGGCCTTCCACAGGGACTTTACGTGCTCGCTGTTCCACGGATTGCGCTTTTGGGGCATTGTGGATGAGCCTACCTGGGTTGAGGCAAAATATTCGTAAACTTCACCTATTTCGCTCCTCTGAAGGTTCCTTAGGTCGTCGGCAAGGTTTGCAATGATTCCGAATGCCACATTCATCTCCAAAAGGAGCCTGAGAAGGTATTCCGGTTCAACAAGCTGGTTTGAGTATTCGCTTGGTTCAAGTCCCAGGAATCCCAGATATGTGCGTTCAAGCTCTTCCGGGTCCTTTACGATCATGCTGGGGCCGTTGTATGAGCCTACCGGGCCTGCAAGCTTTCCCTTGAGCTGGTTTGAAAGTTCTTCTATGCGGAGGATAGATTTTCCCAGTCTGGAAACGAATTCCGCAATGCTCCATCCGAATGTGATTGGAACTGCATGCTGACCGTGGGTGCGTCCTACCTGTGGTGTTTCGGCTTCCCTGTCTGCGATGGTGCAGAGGGCTTTTTCCAGTGCCTTTAATTCCGGCAGAACTACATTCTGGGTAACGTCCCTCATGCGGCATGAAAGGGCTGTGTCAAGGATGTCTACCGATGTGGCACCAAGATGAACGTAGGGGCCGATGTCTGCGGGGACCTTTGTCTTGAATACGTTTACCAGGGCACGGATGTTGTGCTTGGTCTTTTCCTCTTCGGCATAGACTTCCTGGGGGTCAAGATTCTGGGCGGTCTGGTCAAGCATGGCGGCGGTTTGGTCCGTGAGCTGTCCCCTGAGCTTGAGGTGGGCTTTTACAAGGGCCGCTTCCGCACGTGCACAGCTTCTGATGCTTGCTTCCTCTGAAATGTATTTTGAAAGGCCGTCAAATGCAGCGGCTTCCGACAATGAATACCGATGGTCGATACATGATAAGTTTTGAAAGATATTACGAGTTTCCATGAGCACAGTATGTACTAAATGGGGACAAATATCAAGAGTAATTAAGAATTACGAATTACGAATTACGAATTATGAATTATGAATTATGAATTATGAATTATGAATTATCTTTCCTACTTGAACAAATGGGCGTTTACACTTACAATGACGGAATGAAAAAGATTGGTTTATCAGTTCTGGCTTTGGCCGCATTTTTGGTTTTTTCTTCCTGTACAGATAAAAATGATTTTGTTGACTTTGCAGAAAACGGCGTGCAGCTTTTAATCAGTCAGGAATATATGGACAAGGGAATCTCCTATGACTGTTACAGTTCGGACATGGCACAGTATCCTACGTTCATAATTGCATTTTCCTACATGCCCGCACTTGACCGGCTTTATGAGCAGGCCGAGGTGATGTGGGATACAATCCAAAGCAAAGAGGCCCAGGATTTGTTTATGGAAGATTTTGAACGCTCCCTTGCCTTGCATCAAAAAATACTTGCCTTTGGAATAACCATTCCTGAATCTGACTACAAGAGGCTTGATCCCGGTGAATATCTTGCAAGCCTCCCTGTAATCGCAAAAAAATACGGATACGTCTACATCCTTAATACAATAGATAATTCAACTGAAGAAATGGATGACGAGGAAATCGAGGCCTTTAACGACTGCAAAAGCTATATCGACAAATCAATCAGGAAAATCCGCATCATGGAGCCTGTCATAAAAACTATGGAAAACAGCTCAAGTCAATCTCTGGTTTTCCCGCAGTTTGAATCTCCTGCCTTGGACGGTACTCCAATTACAGATGAGGTGTTTGCAGGAAAAGACATAACTTTGGTTCATATCTGGGGAACCTTCTGTACTCCATGCATAGAGGAAATGCCGGCACTGGCTGAATGGCAGAAGACTCTTGCACAGAATGTTCAGGTTCTGGGAATTGTCTGTGACGTGGGTTCACTTGATGACTCAAATGAAAAAGAGCTTGCACTTCAGATTATCAAAGATTCAGGGGTGGAGTTCCCCAATGTCATTGCATCGGGCGGCATCCTTACTTATCTTACATCCGTTCAGTTTGTGCCTACTACGATTCTGGTTGATTCTGAAGGAACGATTATAGGCGAACCGATTGTTGGTGCCAGACTGGAAGATTATAAAAAGGCCGTAGAAGATTATGTTTCTTCACATTAGGGTGGGGTGAGCGGTGGATAAAGAATTCAAGTTGAAGAAATTGATTTTTCTCCTGAGGATTTTTATTGTCCTGCTCTCTGCATCCTTTATTGTTTATGGAATATTCCGCGGTGAATTGAAAGTTGTTTTTAATAAAGCCGTGCGCATCTGCCTTGAATGCATGGGAATCGCGTAGTTCAAGATCGGGGGATTCAGCATGAAGATTAAGATTTCCCATCCGGTAAAAAGAAAACTTGTTCAACTTGCCGCTTTTGGCTTTTGCAATTCGCATTTGAATAATTTTGTGACGGGAAAAATCTATACTGGAAAATGGAAGAATTTCTGTTCTCCGGGAATGAACTGCTATTCATGTCCTGCCGCAAGTCTTGCCTGTCCTATTGGTGCCATGCAGGCATTGGGTTCTTCCCCTGGATTTTCTGTTTCGTTTTATGTCCTTGGATTTGTGCTTGCCATTGGTGTTGTTCTTGGACGTTTTGTATGCGGTTTTTTGTGTCCCTTTGGTTTGCTCCAGGAACTGATTTACAAGATACCCGGACGTAAATTCAAGATTCCAAAATGGACCCGCTATATTAAATATTTTATTCTTTTGTTCTTTGTGCTGATTTTGCCTGCATCCAGTACGGTCTCTGTTGGTGCCGGTAAAGCTTATTTCTGTGAGTATATTTGTCCGGTTGGTAGTGCGGAGGCGGCTGTTCCACTGGTGCTGACCAATCCTCCCCTGCGTTCTGCTGTTGGTGGGCTTTTCTGGTGGAAGATTTCGCTGCTGTCAGTGATATTGCTTTCCTGTGTTTTTGTGTGCCGCTTTTTTTGCAAGGTGTTCTGTCCGTTGGGTGCCATCTATGGCCTGTTGAATAAAATCTCGTTTTACCATGTTGAGGTTAATCATGAAAAATGTACCTCATGTGCCCGTTGTGAAAAAGCCTGTCCAATGGATGTGAATCCCGTAAAGAACCCTCGAAGCTGTGAATGCATACTGTGCGGTCATTGTGCATGGGAGTGTCCGGAGAAAGCCATCAGCTTGACATTCGTGAATAAAAAGAAAAAAAACTAAAGTACAAATCTCTGGATGAAATCTGCTATTCCATCCTCATCATTTGTTTTTGCCGTTACGAAATCTGCCATTTCCTTTATTTCTTCCAGTCCGTTTTTCATTGCAACGCCATAGGTGCACAGCTTGATCATGGTTTCGTCATTCATGCTGTCACCAAAGCCCATAGTGCCGCCGTCAAGTTCAAGGTGTTTTGCAAGGTATGAGATGGCCTGTCCTTTTCCGCAGTCGGGTGGAAGTATCTCCAGGAAATATGGCTTTGATATGAACACACTTGCCTTGTTTCCAAAGTCTGACTTTAGTGTGGCCTGAAGTTTTTGTAGAAGCTCAGGTTCTCCGGGTATCAGCATCTTTACAAATCCCTGCTTTAAGAATTCCTCGTAGTCCTTTACCACATTCATCTTGAGTCCGCAGAGGTCTACGTCAAGCCTGGTCCATTTTGTTTCTTCGTCCGTGTGGATTGTGTCTGGGTCATATACTTCCGTTACAAGCCCGAATTCTTTGGCACGCCTGTTTGCATGCAATAGGATTTCCGGGGCCACAAACTGATTGTATATCCTCTGCCTTTTGTGCAGGTCAAAGATGGAGCATCCGTTTACCGCGATTATATATCTTCCGCTTTGGGTTCCTGCTATATCCAGCTTTCGTACAAATGGAAGAATGGCATCTTCAGCCCTTCCTGAGCAAAGAACGACATAAATGCCGAGAGACGCCGCCCTGCGCAAGGTGTGTACAGTTTCTTCACTTATTTTCTGGTGTGAATCCAGTAATGTATCATCAAGATCAAGTGCTATGAGTTTTACGTTAAGTTTGTTTTGGGGGAGTTTTGTTTCGTTCATGAAAAGAAAAAAGAAGTGGGGATGCCTGGTAATCTGACCGTCATTCCGGGCTTGATCCGGAATCCTGACATTGCATGTTAAGATGCTGGATCATGTCCAGCATGACAATACGGTCTTGGCATCCCCTGTTGGCTTTATTTGCCTTCCTGGACAACGCGGGTAAGAACTATCTCTTCAAAGTCAATTGCATCATCTTTGATGATGAGGTCTTCTTTTTCCCAATCCTTTTTTGGAAGTTCAACGAGAGGCATGTCTTCGCTTGTCAATTCAATCGGCTCTCCAGCAATCATGGCACCAAGTATTTTGTAGGAAGTTTCCTCACTGTATTCCTCTGATGAATATTTAGTGATTGTGAGCGTAACCTTTCCGTCTTTCTTTGGGTCACCCTTGTATGTTCCGGCCATGTAATCTGCATCCATTTTCATCTGCATGGTTCCAAGGTCTTCTCCCAGATCAATCTCTCCTTCAACATTGATATGAACTACAAAAGTTTTGTCGGAATAGAAGGTCAGGGTCATTGTTCCAACGCCTTCGTCTTCAACTGCTTCTCCTGCGAATGTTGCTACTGCAGTTGGTGCTTTTGCTGCAAAAACTTGAGCGATAGATATAAAACCTAAAGCAAGAATTGCCAGTGTAATTTTCTTAATTGATTTCATCATAATTCCTCCTGGATGAAATATTTAGCGTACCAGTTTGCGGTACATTGTTTTATGGGGCCGGTCTGCGTCATCTCCAAGCATCTTCTTGCGCCATTCAGAATAGTCGGACCAGCTTCCTTCAAACCATTTTACTTCAGAATTGTTTTCAAATGCAAGTATATGCGTGCAAATTCTGTCCAAAAAGTAACGGTCGTGGCTGATTACAAGAACAACCCCTGCAAATTCATTTATTGCCTCCTCTAGGGAACGGGTTGTCGTAATGTCAAGGTCGTTTGTGGGCTCGTCAAGCAAGAGTACGTTTCCCGCTTCCTTGAACATCATGCCCATGTTAAGGCGGTTTTTCTCTCCACCGGAAAGCACGCTGATTTTCTTGTTCTGTTCAGCTCCGTTAAAGTTGAACCATGAGCAGTAGGCACGGCTGTTTACCTCACGGACTGCACCGTTTACAGGACGGCCCTTTTCGTCAACAGCACCAAGCTTTACAAGATCCGCTCCACCGGAAAGCATTTCCCATACAGTCTTGTTTGGATCAAGCTTGCTCCTCATCTGGTCGACATAAACCAGCTTTACAGTTTCACCGATTTTAAGTGAACCGCTGTCTGGCTTTTCTTCTCCATCGCTTCCATCTGGCATCTGTACCTTTTGGCCTGCCGCACTTGCAATCATCTTGAACAATGTGGTTTTACCCGCACCGTTTGGACCGACAATACCTACAACCGCACCAGCCGGAATATGGAAATCAAGGTTTTCAAAAAGAACCCTGTCATCAAAACTCTTGGTAAGCTTTTCCGCATCTATTACGACGTTTCCAAGACGTGGACCTGCCGGAATTGAAATCTGTGAATCCTTGAGCTGAACCCTCTTGCTTTCTTCGGCCAGAAGCTGCTCGTAACGGGTGATGTGCTCCTTGTGCTTTGCCTGCCTTCCCTTTGCACCCGCATGAATCCATTCAAGCTCTTCCTGCATCTGCTTTTGGCGGACGCTGGCCTGCTTTTCTTCCTGGGCAAGACGCTTTTGTTTTGCCTCAAGCCATGCCGAATAATTTCCCTTGAACGGGTATCCTTCGCCCCTGTCCATTTCCAGAATCCATCCGGCAACATTGTCCAAAAAGTAGCGGTCGTGTGTAATCGCGATGACTGTTCCAGAATAGTTCTGAAGGTGACGCTCCAGCCATGCAACGGTTTCCGCATCAAGGTGGTTTGTAGGTTCGTCAAGAAGAAGAATGTCAGGCTGCTGCAAAAGAAGCCTGCACAATGCGACGCGACGACGTTCACCACCGGAAAGCACGTCCACAACCTGATCTCCCGGGGGACACCTTAGGGCATCCATTGCAAGTTCCAGGTTTGCATCCAGGTTCCATGCATCAGCGGCATCAAGCTTTTCCTGAAGTTCGGCCTGTCTTGCACACAGCTTGTCAAAATCAGCATCGGGGTCTCCAAATGCCTCGTTAACCTTGTCAAATTCTGCAAGAAGATCAGTAATCGGCTTTACGCCTTCCATAACGATTTCCTTTACCGTCTTGCCTGCTTCAAGCACCGGTTCCTGCTCCAGATAGCCCAGGGTATAGCCCGGAGATACATGGGTTTCACCGACAAAATCCTTGTCAACGCCTGCCAGAATCTTGAACAGCGAGGATTTACCCGCACCGTTTTCACCGACAACGCCGATTTTTGCGCCATAGTAATATGAAATGCTGATGTCCTTTAAGACAACCTTTGTCCCATAAGAGCGGGACACCCTTTCCATAGTGTAAATGATTTTCTTTTCGTCTACAGTCTTTGCCATACGTTTAATATATATGAGAAATAAAATAGTTACAAGCCTCAGTCGATTATTGTCACGCGGATTCGATTCTTAATTCCGCATTCATAATTCTTAATTATGCATTCTTAATTCTTAATTACAAAGTCTTGTATCAGAGCATTTATTTCTATATAATGTATCCACTATGAAAACATCTAACTTAACATTCAGGACACTGCGGGAAGCTCCTGCAGAAGCTGTTATTGCAAGCCATCAGTTGATGATGAGGGCTGATTTGATCCGTAAGCTTGGAAACGGACTGTATACATATATGCCGATGGGACTCAGGGCCTACAAAAAGGTTGAGCAGGTCATACGCGAGGAATGGGACGAAAGCGGTGCCCAGGAATTCAGGCCCACTGTTATTGTACCGGGTGACATCTGGAAGGAAAGCGGACGCTGGGATACCATGGGACCACAGATGCTCAAGGCAAAGAACCGTGCCGAACAGGACATGGTTGTAAGTCCAACCGCCGAGGAAGCATATACCGCCATTGTGCGTGCGGGCCTCACAAGCTACAAGCAGCTCCCAATCAACATGTATCAGATAAATACGAAATACCGTGACGAAATACGCCCCCGTTATGGTGTCATGCGTGGACGTGAGTTCAACATGGCCGACGGTTATTCAATCAACGCGGACGATGAATCCCTGGACAAGACATATCAGGCCTATGCAAAAGCCTACCTCCGCATCTTCAAGAGGCTGGGACTGGAAGTTATTCCGGTAAAGGCTGACACTGGTGCCATGGGTGGTTCAGGAAGCGAAGAGTTCATGGTGGAAAGTGAGATTGGTGACGACACCCTGATAATCTGCCCTGACTGCAAGTATGCCGCAAATGTGGAAAAGGCCTCATGCAAGCCGGATGCCGCAGTTGACAACGACGGAAACCCGCAGAAAAAGACGGATCTTGCCATAGAGGAAGTTGCCACCCCGAATGTATTCAGCATTTCAGACATGGAGGCATTCTTCAAGAGCACACCAAAGATGTTCATCAAGGCTTTGATCTACCGCGTGATTAACAGCACCATGGATTTGAGCCAGGCCCCATATTGCAAGGACCTTGAGGTCAAGAAGGAAAACGGTCATGTCTGCTATCCTGTTTCTTATGTATGCGTTTTGATCAGGGCAGACCTTGACGTAAACGAGGCCAAGCTGGCAGGTTTGCTTAAGGCAAGTGAGCTTTGTCTTGCCGATGACGAGGAAGTTCGCAAGGTTTCAGGTACAGGCCACGGTTTTGTAGGTCCTGTTACGGTAAAGTGTCCCATCGTTCAGGATTTGAGCGTAAACGACATGCACGATGCAATTGCAGGAAGCGGAAAGGACGGCTATCACATAAAGCACGTTGAACCGGGACGCGATTACACCCCTTATATTACGGCAGATGTCCGCACTGTTGTTCCGGGAGACAAATGTCCTGTTTGCGGTGGAACTTTCTACAGCAGGAAGGGAAACGAGCTGGGACACATCTTTAAGCTTGGAAAAAAATACACGGAAAGCATGGGAGTAAGCTATCTGGATGAAAACGGAAAGGCCGCTGTTCCGACAATGGGCTGCTATGGCATTGGCGTGGACCGTGTTCTTGCTTCCATAATTGAACGCTATCACGACGACAAGGGAATCATATGGCCTATGTCAGTGGCTCCGTATCAGGTTGCGGTCGTTCCGATTAAGTACAAGGATGCGATGAAGGATGCCGCCGACAAGATTTATGGTGAACTCAAGGCTGCCGGAATCGAAGTCCTGCTTGATGACCGCGATGAACGTCCAGGTGTAAAATTCAACGACATGGATCTTATCGGTTTCCCAATCCGCATTACCGTGGGCGAAAAGAACCTTCCGAATGTGGAGGTAAAGCTCAGAAATGCCGCCGAACCGGAAATGATACCGCTGGAAGAAGCATCTTCCAAAGTTGTGGAAATGGTCCGCAAGGCAATGGAAGAGTTGAACCGTGAATAATGAGCCTGCCGCCTGTAACAAAATGTGGTGGCGGAGGTTTTAATAATATACACGGAAACTCATCTGGAGGATAAAATGATTTCATTAAAAAAGCTTTCACTTTTGCTGATTGTTGCGCTTTCCTTTGTGCATTCAGCTTTTTCTTCTGTTCCCGGAATGGCACAGTATATTCCCGACACTTCCGGTGAATATGTATATTATCAGGACAAGACCTTTACCCGCGATTCAATCGTAGGTTTCTTGTTCTATAACGACAGTACATATGCGGTCCGTTATTATGCCCCGGCTGACAAAAAACAGTCGCTTTTGGAAAAGGACATAACAATTTATTTCAGCGTAAATCCCGATGCCGGATATCTTGAGCTTACAGGTGAAAACATTGTTGGAGCACAGACACAGGACGATGTAGAAATCGTAAACTATCTGCATGACCTGTTCTATGAATTTTCTTCACGTGCGGCAAAGGCATTCCTTATGGATGGATCAACAATTCCAAGCAAACAGGATTATGCCCAGTTCGGTGGAAATGTAACCATCATGTTCAATCCGCTTGTTCCGATTTTTAACATTGAGGCAATAAAGGCTTCGGACGGAAAGAATCTTCTTCAGCTTCAGACTGTAGGCAGGCTTTCTTCTTCCGAGGATAAAAGCTTTACCCAGTACAAGAGGATAGACGGACTTCCAAAGGATAAGACACGTAACTTCAAGAACGACAAAAAGGCAAAAAAGCAAAAGATAAGTGCACTTGGACTCAACATTAATCTTGATGCTCAGTGGACTCAAAAATCAGACGCGATGTGGGCCCTTGGTGACTATGCAATGCTCATGGTTGCATCAATTGGAAATACCGAGCAGATGTCACAGCCTCATGATTACCTGTGGGATTATTTGCAGCGCATGTGGTGCAGCGGATCTGACGGAAGCTATGCCCTGTGGCAGCATAAAAAAGTTGAGCGTACCAAAGACAAGCTTTCCATCATGAACGTATTCTATGAACCTGGTGCAAACAGCGTGACACGTGATTTTAAGATTACACGCAAGACAAAGGAAGGCGATGTGGTTTTGATTCTGACAGTCTTTGATGACGTGTATCAGAAAAACAAATCCTATTTTGATGCCATCCTTAAAATCTAGAAATTAGAACGGCTCAAGGGAACACCGATGGAAACACCTTCACTGGCAAGGAACTCCCGGTGTTCTCCCTCAATTAAAAACTGAACGCTTTCTACTGTGGGGAATGCTGTGGCGGTGTAGACAATCTGCTGCAGCTGGCCCAAAACTCCTTCAATTCCATACTGGTTGAATTCAAACTCCTCGCTGAAATTCAAGGTAGCGACACTGTTGCTTACTGAGGCACCCAAAAGCCTGCATCCTGATGAAACAAGAGTCCTGCAGTTGCCTTCTTCCGGTTTTGGGCCGTCGATTATGGCGTTTATTGCGTCTGTCAGCGGGCTGTCAGATTTCTTCATCTCGCGTACGACTTCCTTTCTGCTAAGGGAACCGTCGCTGTTTATCATCATGAAATATAGTTTTAGCTTCATGGTTGCGCTAGAGGTGCTGCCTGTCTGCTCTGTGGTTTGACTTTCTGTCTGTTGGGTATTCTGTACCTCAATCTGGTTTGGTACCTCGACAGTCTGAACTGTTTGGGGTAAACCAGTGGTCAAATCTGTGGTTAATGCCTCGTTTTCCTGTTTAAGGGAATTCTCATAGTTTTGTGTGGCGGCATTGTTCTGCGAGATTATGCCGGTGCCGACGCCCTCTTTGTTGGAGTCTGTCACGTCTATCTGTACGGAAGAAGAGAAAGGCTCAATGTCATTTTTCTCGTTGTTCTCCGGAATTTCAGCTTTTTCCACAAAGGCCGGAGTTTTTCCTACCAAACGGTCAAAGAATCCGGTGGACTTGAGGTTGGATGCGATTTTCTTTTGATTCACAAGGAATACAATTAAAATGACGATTGCCGCCAAAAGCCATAGTGCAAATCCAAGTCCGATTCGTGCCTTTTTTGAGTTTCCTTTCCTGCCGGTTTTTTCTTTTTTTGATGCCATGTTTTTTATTATACCTTCTCTGTCATTTATTTTCAATTACCTGTGTTTTGTTTTGAATAAATCCTTCCCTCCAGTGCCATAGGGGTAGGGCTAGCTTGTTGGAGAACGGCTGGCAGCGGTTAAAGTCCGGAAGCCATGAAGTGTCGTCGCTCAATTCCTGGTAGAATAGCCAGTCAAAGTCGTATGCCTCGATTATGTCCTGTAAGTCTGCGTCCTCGTCCGGTGTGACAAGCCTGTTTTCTATTGAAGAAAGGGCTTTGTTTCTGGATTCAAGTTCCTGTGTACTGCCTGTAAATGGAACGGGGGTATATTGGGACATGAGCGATATGCATGCCCTTGTGTCCGCGTGTTCCTTGAGCCAGTCAAGAGCCATCACGGTGTCTTCAAAACGTCCTGGCAGAAACAGATGCCTTATGATGACTCCGCTTTGTATTTTCTCATAATCCCTGCCTTCAATTTTCATCTGCTGTATTTTTAGGGGTGAATGTTCAATCATCCATTCAACTGCCTTTTTTGCAACCTCAGGATAATCTTCCGCACCAAAGAGTTTTTTGCTCAAATCGCCGTTCAAGGTTTTAAAGTCGGGTAGCCAGATGTCAACTAGGCCGTCCAAAAGTTCAAGCATTTCCGTGGATTCGTATGCGCTGGAATTCCATGCAACGGGAATCATAAGGCCGTTTTGTCTTGCGTTTTTAAGGTATTCCGCGATGAGTGGAATGTGGTGGCTTCCGGTTACAAGATTTATGTTTTCCGCACCATGCTCCTGAAGAAGAATGCACATTTTTGCAAAGTCGTCACCGCTGACACTTGATCCCATTTCCTGCTGGCTTATCTGATAGTTCTGGCAGAATGAGCATCGCAGCGTGCAGCCCGTAAAGAAAATAGTTCCGCTTCCACCGTGGACTGTAATCAGGGGTTCCTCTCCAAAATGAAGTCCCGCCAGTGCAATGCGCAAATCAGAAGTTTCCCTGCAAAAACCCTTTGTGCCTGTTGAACGGTTTATGCCGCACCGTCTTGGACATTGCGTGCATGAAATGTAATGATTCGAGGTGTTAAAGCCCATTAAAGAGCCTGCCTGTCAACAAAAATCATCATCATGTCATTGAGCGTTTCTATTGGAATGTCTTCCGCCTCCATGTTTGTAAGGGAGCATAGTTCGTTCCAGTCTTCCTGAACGAGACATTCCGTGCAGTCCGTGCTTCCGTCGATTACCGATTGGAATGCGGCCAGTTTTGCAATGTGTTCCTGAGTCGGTTCATCATCAATGCCGGCTGAAGTCAAAATGTATTTGTTGAGCCAGTATTCGGAAAAGGAGCGTGCAAGGCTTTCCAGATGATGGTTGTTGCGTATGAAAAGTTCTGCCGCCTGGTTGCATACGTTTTGTGCGTTGTAGGAGGCTGAATTGGCGCGTTCGTGTTTCTTTATTTTTTCGATGTCGGAATAAAGCTTTTGAATCGAATCCATATCAATACCGGACTATAGATTTGTTTTCAAGGACTTTTTCATCCCTGCTGAAGAACACATAATGTGAATGCTTTTGTGAAAGTTCGTCGCAGAAATATCCTGAATCCGCTTCCTGTGGAATTGCAAAACCAATTACGGAAACACAATCCTTTATGCGTCGTGCACAGTGCTTCATGCTTGCGGTAAAGGCTTCCTTTTTGTCAGGATTTCCAGCATCCGAATCTGCCACAGGAACAATGACGGCAAACTGTTTCTTTTCTTCCATCACTTTAAGGTAGTCGCGAAGGTTTGCAAGAAATGCCTCGTTGTATGATTCTTCGTCCATGCCAACAAGTGTCCATGCAACATCTATAAAAAGCGGAGCGTCAATCTTTAGCGGCATGGGAATAAAACTTTCCCCGGCCTGGATCCTGTTTTCGGAATCAAGGACAACAGCCTTACCTTCAACAGTAAAAAGAGAATTATCCTTTGCGGTAAATAATGCTTCAAGTTTCATGAGCTTATTATATACTTTTTGTCTATTTCTGAATAGTAGGAGAAAGAAGTCACACGGATTCGAAATTCCTACGGAATTTCAAGTAAGAAAAGAGTTAGAAATAATTATACTCCTTGAATATATAAATTTGAAGTCTTGCATTCATGCACCTTTTGTGATTTCAAGGATTTATTTAAAGATTTTGCGTAGCAAAATCGAATCCGCGTGACAATCTTTGTACTTGAATAAAATACAGGAACTCATTAAAGTTGAAGCCATGATTTTACAGGCTGTATTTTCAAGACCATCGTCAAAGTGCGAGGCGGTGCTGGGTAAACCCTATGTCAAAGTCCGCATCTGGAAGGAAGCGTCATCTTCAATTAAAAGTGCCGCAGACGGTTCAGTGTATCTTGCGGAGTTCTACACAAAGACCCAGGTGTTCCACAAGAAATTTACTCGAGATGAATTCGATTCATTCGTAAAGGAACATGCCGGTACGACTTTCCGCACAGTTGTTGAACGCACGGAAGACAAGGAGATAACCGTAATGTCAAACCGCCATGGGGAAATACGCACGGTGGAAAAACAGCTTGACGGCAAAAACACAAGTCATTTTGGAAACAAAGAAAAGAAATATCTTTTGCCGCAGGGAAAACCTATTCCGTTTATGGTAAAGCTTGGCCTCATGAGTGCAGAGGGAAAAGTCATTGCACAAAAGTACGACAAGTTCCGCCAGATAAACCGATATCTTGAGTTCATCGAGGACACTCTAAAGGAAATGCACGTAGAAGAGAGTTCGTATACGGAAGAAAGACCGCTTCGCGTTGTTGACTTTGGCTGTGGAAAATCATATCTGACTTTTGCAGTATATTATTATCTTGCATATGTAAGGAAGATTCCGGTCCACATCATTGGCCTTGACCTAAAGGAAGATGTAATCGAATTGTGTTCAAAGCTTGCAAAGGAATTCGGCTATACGAATCTTGAATTTTTTGTGGGTAATGTTGAAAAATTCAACCATAAGGAAAAACCGGACATCATCATTACACTTCATGCATGTGACACTGCCACCGATTATGCCATGAACTATGCGGTAAAAAATTCTGCCAGAGCAATCTTGTGCGTTCCCTGCTGCCAGCATGTGATAAACACTCAGTTGAGTTCCGGAAAATCATATCCTGATGACGGACCGTTTTCCTCACTTTTGAAATACGGAATCATACGGGAGCGGCTTTCTGCCCTTGCAACAGATGTCCTCCGCGCTGAATGTCTTGAGCAGCAGGGCTATAACGTGCAGGTGATGGAATTCATCGACATGGAGCACACACCCAAAAACCTTTTGATACGTGCGGTAAAAAAATCCTCTTCAAACGAAAAGGTTGCACAGGATCAGAAAATTGCGGAACAGAAATCCCGTGTCAGGGCAAATGCTCTGCTTGGGGAACTTGGAGTCTCTCAAACGCTTTTTCAACTGATGAAAGATTGATTATTCCGTCGTCTGTAAAAAGTCCTTCCTTCCCTATCTCAAGCCAAACTTCTTCATCGGCTTTTACATAGCACAATACCCCTTCAAATTTTTCCACTTGCACCTTCAATCTTTCAAAACTGACGCTGGAACATGCTTCAAGTTTTCTTTTAAGCTCACCGATTATTTTTCCGTTTTCGTCCACATAAAACTGGCGGCTGGTTGCACTTACATCAGGCAAAGTGTTGTACCATGAATTGCAAAAGTCCAGTGCAAGCTTGAGTTTGGAAAAGAGTACCAGGGTTCTCTGATGGTCACTTGTCCATGCTTCCATTCCAAAAAGACATGCTATGTTGTATTTTGAGCATTCAGTGTAAAATGCGGGACAATTCATTGCCGTGTTCAAATCTGTGAGTGCCGCAACTTGAATGCCTCTCTGTGAAATCTTTTTTGCCATTGTGCTTGGGGAACAAAGAGGATTAATGTTTGGACTGAGTGACGATTTTAAATTCAAAAGTGATAATACTTTCATGTAATCAGTTTAAGTTGAATGAGGAATATTGCCACGTATCAGTCTTACGTTTTAATAAGGGAAACCCGCCTGATGAATTGCAGGTGGAACGTCATTGTCGCTTTTGTATTCGAAGGTGTGGATGGAGTAAAGGCCATCATTCCAGTTTACCACAAGAATGTTTCCTTCTGCCTGTTGTCCCTCGGGAGCCTTTAGGATTCCAAGGTCAACGGTGTTTGGTTCCTGTAATGCATCTATAAACCATCCGCAAATCTTAAGGCCGTCTCTTTTCATTCTGTCGATAACGTCTTGGATATCCTCCACAGTTTTAAAGAATGCCTTTGCCCCGACAATTCCCCTGACATCACGGTTTATGATTATGTCATATTTTTTTGTTGCGTCTTTTACCTTTTTCTGCAGACGTGAATAATCTCCGTCGCTGTAATTGAGCACGAGGATTTCGATTTGGTTTTTGGCACTTGAATCGGGGAGGGGAATTTCATCAAGTCCGTCGGCATCAAGGCTTGTGACCCGGAGTGTCGTTCCATGTGCGCTGTGTGTGTGGACTGTGCCTGGTTCCGGATCGAATATGTATGCGTCAAATCCCATTAAAAAGCGAGCTTCCTTTCCCGCAAGATAATACAGGTTTTGTTCGCCGATATCGGTGGAAGTCCTGTAGCGGTCCCATTCCCACTTTGTCCTGAAACCTGCTCCTGTGTCTCCGCTTCCTCCAATGACAACCGTAAAGTTTTTGAAAGAATAATCTCCGGTCTGGTAACGCTGTCCGCTTGATTCTACGGTTTTGTAATACTGTTCAATTTGAGCCTTTGCATCGTCCGTGTAAAAGGTCCAGTACTGGTGCGAAGTGGATTCAACAAATTCTTCTGGAATGAAATCGTGGGTGCATGTGCGGTTGATTAAAACCGGTGTTGTGGCATTCCTGAGACGGCAGTATTCCATGAGCGTGTAGATTGACTCCGGGCTGTCTATTTCAAGATTTCTCGGGTCTTCAAAATTGGCAAGGGCATTCAAGGTCACCTGGTCGTGGAGTTCCGTTACTTCAGGAATCTGGTAATGCGAAAAATCAACGGATGCGACAATCAGCGCGTCATCAGGAAGTTCACTGTCAAGAAATTCTGCAAGTTTCCTGAACGAATCAAAGTCACTTTCGTCAGCAAGCGGCTTTAATAAAAGCGGGACAACTTTTGCCTTTGGAAAATAATGGTGGATGAACGGCATGTGGATGAAAACACCGTGCTCCTGAATCCATGCCTCGTCTTCAAAATCAACTGCCTGTGCAAGATCCGACTGTGAAAGTTTTTTTAAGATCTTATGCTCTATGGGAACATCTTTTTCTGTCGTAAGAAATTTTACATTTGTCTTTGGTGCGACGATTTCCTTTTTACCGCTTTCAAAATGATCGGGGCTTACAAGGACTATAACGGACGGCTGCCCCTTGGATGAAACTGCCCTGTAAAAACTGTTCTGCTGGAAAGTGCATATGTCGTGGTGGGGTAAAACCATTGCAGATGGCATTTTGTCCGGCATGACAAAGGGGTTGTCTCTGGAGAAAGTGTGGTTCCATAATGCAACATCACCGGGATACTGTGAGTTAACAATGACGTAATCTGTTTTTGAGCATGAGGTTATTATTGTTGAAAAAAAGACGGCCATTAAGACCGCCTTTATTTTTTGCTTTGTCATTTATAACGACGACCGCCCCATTCAACTACGGCAAAGCCCTGACGTCCTGCAGGTTCAAGCTGCTGTTCTGGAACATCAAACGGCTTGTCCAGCTTAAGGTGGTCAAAGTAAACGCGGATGACGGTGTCCGGTTTTGGAGATACTTTAAGAGGTGCTTCCCTGTCGATTCTTTCTTTTGTATAGAAGGAGATGAACACATAAGGTTTGCCCTGCATCTCTGGAATCCAGTATTCGTTAAAGTCGTCGATTTCTTTTTTGTTCAATCCGAGTATGGAAAGTTTTTGCTCAAAGAAAGTCTTAAGCTCTGATGTTGCAACCACAAAACCCTCGGAAAGGTTGATTGGAGTGTCGTTATCTTTGCTTTCCCAGAAGAGGTAAGGATATTCCTGTCCTGATTTTTTCTCCACGATTTTTCCGTCAGGCCATGCGGTAACCTTCCATGCCTTGCCCATTTCCGGAATTGATTCTGTAACGCCTCCCTCTGGTGAAACGGAGACTGTGACGTCCTGCTTCTTTGTGGGGTAGAGGTAGATGACCGGTTTTGCCTTTTCCGACGCTCCTCCGCAGTAAACGTAATATGTCATGCTGTAGGATTTCTGGCTTCCGTCATTGAAAGTTGCGATAAAGCGGTAGAAGTTTGAGCCCTGGGTAAGGTTGTCAAGTTTTCCGCCTACGTTATAGATGAAGGTCCTGTCTCCCGGCTTGAACTGCTTTAAGACAAAGTCATCTACGCAGACTCCGCCCAGTTTTTCCTTGCGGCCTTCAAGATGATACTGGATGAATGAATCTGATTCCGGTGCCCACAAAACGCGTATGGACTTGCAGTTTGCGGAAACTTCACCCTTAAATTGAAGCTTTATGTCATCAACATTTGTAACATTGTAAAGGTATTTTTCCGATCCGTCGCTAGGTTCCGTGATGCGGATGTAGCTGTCCTCATAAGAAATTTTTGTGACCTGGGTTTCCTCAATTTCCTTCATGGTGTTGAGGGTATTTTCAAGCTCAGAGATTTTTGATTCAAGGGAATCGATTGTCTCCTGGTCTGCAATCTGGACTTCCTGAGAAAGTGTATTTGCAACGGTATTTGCCTGGGCTTTTGTGCATGAAACAATCAATACTGCTGATAAAACGACTGATAAAACAGGTAATATTTTTTTCAAAATAATTCTCCTTCGGTTAAAACCTTTTGTAAAAAAAAGACTCCCTTCATATTAACAATGAAAGAAGCCTTCTCATCAATGACAAGTTTAGTCTACTCGGTAAGGATTTTTATGACTTCTGCCTTATCCTGAGTGTTAAGAATCTGAGCCCTTTTGTCTGCAGATTTGAACAGAAGGCTGACTTCTGCCAGGAACTGCAAATGCGGTCCAGTCTTGTTCACTGGGGAAAGAGTCATAATATAGATGCGGCATGGCTCCTGATCCAGGCTGTCAAAATCAACTGCCTTGTCAGATACACCAATACATGCCACCAGGTCAGAAACAGTATCGGTTTTTCCGTGCGGGATTGCGATTCCGTGCTTCATGCCTGTAGACATTTTATTCTCACGGTCCTGAACGCATTCCTTAGCGGCCTGCTTATCTGTAACTTTTCCTGCCTTTACCAGGACGTCCAACAATTCATCAATAATTTCATCTTTAGTTGAACCCTTCAGATGTAACTCTACGGTTTCTGGGGTTAATACTGTTCTTAAGTCCATACCCCTAGTTTATGTTTACTATGAATATTTGTCAAGAAAAAAAAGGGCTTTTTGATGAAAAAAAAGTTAATTTTTGACAAAATCAACTAATTGTCTGTGGGAAAACGGTAAATTTTGGTAAAAAACTACATAATTTTCAATAAAATTCAAAAATTCTCTTGCCTTAAATTAAAAAATATGACAGTATTGCCGCACTGAGGTTAACATGAAGAAGGAACGTACAGGAATTATTAATCCTTTGGCAGTCGCATGTTGTTCGCTGCTTGTTTTTTTTATGACTCTTTTTATCATCATTCCGGCTGGAATCAGTGCCGCGGATGTGAACACCATCTCTGTGGACTACAGTAATGCCCTTGCTATGTTTGATGACGGGGAAGCGGATGAGCCTGAATCTGAGCCTGAGGTTTTTGATCTGGAGCAGTCAGCCCAGGATTTAAAGCAGCAGGACGATGAGGCCCTTTATCTTTTAAGGCAGCCCAAGACTCGTGCCAGTGTTGAATGGTTTTATATCGGTGTAACAGGAAACCGTGATGTAAGCCTTGCAATCCTTGAGGCCGCAGATGAAAACAATATTCCGCTTTCACTTGCATTTTCCCTTGCCTATGCCGAAAGCCGCTATAAACCCACTGCAAAAAACGTTAACACAAACGGAAGCGTGGACCGTGGACTCTTTCAGTTGAACAGCGGTACATTCAAGAACCTTACGGAAGCACAGTTCTATGACCCGAAGGTTTCTGCCCACAAGGGACTTGAGCATCTTAGGTTTTGTCTTGATACTGCAGGAAATGAGATTGCCGCAATGGCAATGTACAATGCCGGAACAAACAAAGTTCATGACAACCGAACTCCAAAGGTTACGCTTGATTACATCTCACAGATTGAATCTTACCGCAATGCCCTGGACCAGAGTTTTGAGACGGAAGTGCTGAGCCTGTATGTAAACCCAGACAATGATGAGGCAAAGCTTGCATTATTCCGCTGAGGAAAGTTCCCCGAGCATTTCGCTGTAATAACGCTTTTCTATTTTATCCCGACCTATTCCGGTCATATCCAGCAGTTCAAAAAGTTTATCCTGGGCATATCTGATGTTCTCTTCTCTGTCGTCTTTGGTGAGTATTTCAATTTCAAGAAAGTCTCCCAATGGCGGCACGTTGCATAACTCAAAGCTTACGGTAGATTCCCTCTGTGGATTTGCCCTTATCATCCATACCATGACGGACTTGTGTTTCTTAAGTATTACTGAGTACCCTATGTCCTTGAGGAATGCCTCTAGGGGCTCAGGGTTTGATATGGTACATTCCTTTTCGTCATTAACTTCTATGGTTTGCCCCTGGTCGTTTGTGCGAAGTTCTTTGCGTTTGTAGGTGACAATGGTTTCAGGATGTGTTTCCCTTGGCTCGTTTGGTACACCGCTTTCTTTTCGTATGCGGATTTTTTTCTTGCATGAGTCAGAACTTCCCCAGTAAAAGTCATCGCGCTGGATGCAGTTAGTGTAAGTGGCGAATGAGTTGAGCTTTTCGATAAGTGCTTCCCGGTTCTCTACATGTACCTTGAGTTCAATTTCCGTCATATACCTTCCTTTTCTTTAATTGAATGAATCCAGACCAGAGAAATCCAGTGTGGCAAAATAGTCTTCTATTGTTTCCTGCCTTCTTATCTGAACGATTGAATTGTCGGGACGCAAAAGGAGTTCTCCTGCCCTGAGCTTTCCGTTGTAGTTGAATCCCATGGCCCGTCCGTGTGCACCCGCATCATGAATGATGAGGATGTCTCCCTCGGTAATCTCTGGAAGTTCCCTTTGTACCGCAAATTTGTCGCAGTTTTCGCAAAGGCTTCCGGTTACGTCATAGATGTGGTCCTTCGGCATGTTTTCCTTTCCGCTAACCTGAACCTCGTGGTATGCTCCGTACATTCCGGGGCGCATAAGGTCTGCCATGCTCGCATCAACACCGATGTAGTTGCGGTAGATGTCCTTGTGGTGGATTGCCGTGGTAATGAGGTATCCGTAGGGGCCTGTTATCGGGCGGCCGCATTCAAAATAAACCGCCAGGGGGTCCAGTCCCGCCGGCACTATTTTCTGAACATAAAGCTCGTGGATTTTTCCCGCAATGTATTCAAGGTCAAGTTTTTTCTGTCCGGGCTTGTATGGAATTCCAAGGCCTCCGCCAAGGTCAACGAATTCAATGTTAACTCCGCATTCCTTTTGAACGTCGAGCACCAGGTCAAAGATGATCTGTGCAGTGTCCGCAAAGAAGTCGGGGTTCAGCTCGTTGGATGCAACCATTGTGTGCATGCCGAAATGCTTAACTCCACGTTCCCTGCAGATTTTGTATGCCTCAATCATCTGTTCGCGTGTAAGGCCATATTTTGCCTCTTCCGGTTTTCCGATGATTGCATTTCCACCCTTCTTGAGTGGGCCCGGGTTGTAGCGGAAACAGATAGTCTCGGGAAGCTTTCCTCCAAGTGCATCGCTAAGGAAATCTATGTGGGTGATGTCGTCCAGGTTGATTATTGCACCCAGACGGTATGCCTCCTTGAATTCGATTGCCGGAGTGTTGTTGCTTGTGAACATTATGTGCTTGCCGGTGATTCCAGCCTTTTCGCACAAAAGGAGTTCAGGTAAGGATGAACAGTCTCCACCCGCACCCTCGCTCTTGAGTATCTTGAGGATGTAGGGGTTGGGGAGTGCCTTTACGGCAAAGTACTCGCGGAATTCGGGAAATGAGCTGAATGCCTTGTTAAAGTAGCGCATGTTGTCACGGATGGCCTTTTCGTCATAAAGATAAAACGGCGTCTGATATTTTTTTGTCAGCTCCACAAGCTGATCGTGTGTCAATGGAAATGTATTCATGAAAACAGTATGGCATTTTTAGGAATGTGGGTCAAGATAGGATTAGAAATCAGGCATTGTAGATTTTCCATTGGTTTTATGCTATAGTACGTGTCATGAAAGAAAAAAAGAAGAATGAAGGAAAAAAACGGATAAGTGCAGTAAAGAATAATGTTTTTGCACTAAAGCTTCTCTGGAAAATGTGTCCGCGCAGGGTTGTGCACATGGCTCTGGCACGCCTCCTGTACTACTTTGGATGGCTTTTTTACAGTGCCTTTTTCATGCGCTATGTGATTAACGCACTTCAGACGGGAGAGACTTTCCGTGCGATAATGATTTTCATCGGAATCACGATTGCAGTGTTTGCATCCATGGCACTCTACAACAGTTTCATTCAGGGGAGTGTAAAGCCCACTACTGATGCGGAAATAAACAAGAAGCTGTATCAAAAATTGTTCAAGAAATCGCGCAATGTTGAACTTGAGTGTTTTGAAAACTCAGACTTTTACGACAAATATACGCTCGCCATGAAAAATGCCGACACACGCCTTGTGGAAACAGTGGACATGCTGTTTGGACTTTTGTTCGGTTTTATTGCAAGCATCTGTGCATTCATCTTCATGTTCCAGGTGGACAGGCTTTCGGTGGCGTTCATTCTGCTTCCAATCATCGGGAACTTCTTTTTCAGGATATTGAACAGCAGGATTGACTACAAGCGCAACAAGGAGATGGCACCCCACAACCGTCGCATAGACTACATAAACCGAATCATGTACCTCAAGGATTATGCAAAGGAAATCAGGCTCACGAACATCTTTAACCTGCTAAAGAGGCAGTACACTGATGCAATTACCGGTGTGGCGGATGTTACGAAAAAATTCGTGTGGAAGTCTGCGTTCCTGCACTGGTTTTACGTCATGTTCACCTTTACGTTCATTTTCGAAGGCCTCTTGATTTATGGGGCATACAGGACACTCGTTAGCGAGACTATGACCCTGCCGCAGCTGGCAGTCCTCACGAGCATGATGGTTTCGACGACATGGATTCTGATTGGCTTTACCGACAGTGTTACCGCAAGCTTTAAGAACGGATTATTTGTAGACTACCTCCGCACCTTCCTTGAATATGAAGAAAAAATTCCCGAGGACTATGACGGTGATGATCCAGGAACAGAAATTGAATCACTTGAATTCCGCAACGTAAGTTTTGCATACAAGGATGACGTTGTACTGTCCAACCTGAACATGAAGTTTAACGGGGGAAAAACATACGCGCTTGTCGGTCATAATGGAGCTGGAAAATCAACTCTCATAAAACTGCTGCTTCGCTTTTACGATCCTACCCAGGGAGAAATCCTTTTGAACGGCCGCAACATCAAGGAATACAACCTGCAGAAATACCGCTCACTTTTTGCAACGGCATTCCAGGATAACAGGATGTTTTCGATGAGTGTTGCAGACAACGTGACACTTGGAGAAGACATTCCGGAAGACAAACGTGAACGGATTGTTGTTGATGCACTAAAGCTGTCCGGCGTGTATGATAAGGTGATGGAGCTTCCAAAGGGAATAAATACTACCCTTACGCGTGAATTTGATGACGAAGGTGCGGTTCTTTCCGGCGGTGAATTCCAGAAGATTGTGGTTTCCCGTGCATTTGCAAGACAGTGTCCGATAAAGGTTTTTGACGAGCCTTCCAGTGCGCTTGACCCGATTGCAGAATACAAGCTGTTCGACAACATTCTAAAGGTATGCAGGCAGAATACGCTGCTGTTTATTTCCCACAGGCTTTCGTCGGTTCAAAATGCAGACCATGTGTTCCTGCTTGAAAACGGTCAGGTCAGGGAAGAGGGAACCCATCGTGAGCTGATGAAAAAGAAAGGCATTTACGCTGACATGTATCAAAAGCAGGCGGAAAACTATCTTGCAGACAAGAGCAAACAAAAGGAGGGAATCTGGGCATGAAAAACAAGACGAATAAAACCGGTGCAAAAAAATCAAAAAGCACAGTACTCAAAAACCAGATTTTCCTGTGGAAGCTTTGCTTTAAGACCTGTCCGCTTTACATGATTTACCACCTCTACGATGCATTCAGATATCAGGGTGTCATTTTCCTTGAGCATGTTCTTGGAATACGCTATGTCCTTCGCTGTGCTGAATTCCATGAACCGTTTACAAAGGCTCTTTTCTACATCGGGCTAATCCTGATTTTGAACATAATTCAAATCATTCCGGATGGATTTTTCATCTATGGATGGCAGTACAAATACAAACCGCGTCTGTATCGTGCACTCAAGGAACAGATGTTCAAGAAGGCGTCGGAAATTGACCTTTACTGCTATGACGATCCGGCATACTACAACGATTTTGTCCTGAGCGTGTCAGAATCCGAAGCGGCCATCGACCGTTTTCTGGAACTGCTGAACATGGCGGTGCAGGCCCTTACGGTATTGTTCACGACAGGAATCTTCTATCTTATGACGGATCCTGCGGGAATCATATTCGTATTTGCATCGTTCATCCTGCGCTTTGTCGTTTCAAAAAAACTGAACAAGGTGAATTACGAAAACCGTGTTGCGGTTAACCCACACATGAGAAAGCGTGATTATGTAAGCCGTGTGTTTTACCTCAAGGATTATGCAAAGGAACTCAGGCTCCACCCAAATGCGGGAACACAGCTTGAAGAAGAATTTGCAGAAGCCAATGACAACATCATAAGCGAGCACAAAAAGGTTGCGGGAAAACGTGTGTGGTTCCAGTTCCTCAAGGATTACGGTGTGGGAGACTTTTTGATTGACGGGCTCTACATCACATACCTCGTTTACAAGGCGGCGGTACTCCACACGGTAAACTACAGCGATGCGGTAATCCTCTTTAACCGTACGGGAAGCCTCCGCGGTAGCATGACCCGTTTTGCAGACCTTGGACCAAAGGCTCACGAGAACAGCATGTTTGTAGATAAGATTCATTCGTTCCTTGCATATGAGCCCCGACTTAAAAATGATGAGGGAGATCCTGTGCCTGATGGTACGGGAGAACTTGTGCTTGATCATGTGAGCTTCAGGTATAACGAAAAAAGCCGTGCTGTCCTTGATGACATATCACTTACCGTAAAACCAGGAGAACACATTGCGATTGTCGGATACAACGGTGCGGGAAAAACAACGCTCATAAAACTTTTGATGAGGCTGTATGATCCTTCGTCAGGTTCCATTCAGTATCACGGAAAAAATGTAAGCACGCTAAAGCCCAGCGAATATCATAAGCGCATAGGTGTTGTCTTTCAGGATTATCAGATGTTCGGAGCAAACCTTGCGGAAAATGTCGTTATGGACAACATGACCCAAGAGGAAGAAAAGGAACGTGCGCCACAGATAACCGATGCCCTTGATGCAGCAGGATTTGGAGAAAAGCTTGCTAAATTACCAGACGGACTTTTCACTCAGGTGACGACGGAGTTTGACAAAAAGGGTGTTGATTTTTCCGGTGGAGAAAGTCAAAAGGTTGCGATTTCACGTGCGTTCTACAAGAATGCGGATATCCTGATTATGGACGAGCCTTCAAGTGCATTGGATCCGATTGCTGAATACGAATTGAACAAGGCAATGGAGACTGCCGCAAAGGGAAAGACAGTTTTCTACATTTCACACAGGCTTTCTACAACAAGGGATGCAGACCGCATAATAATGCTGGAGGAAGGACACATAATAGAAGAGGGCACCCACAAAGAGCTTTTGGCCAAGAACGGAAGATATGCCGAAATGTGGAATGCACAGGCTGGAAAATATAATTAAGACGGGGCTGATGAACTATCTTATTATTTTTCCTTCCTTGTTCTTGATTCTTTGTGCATAGTCAAAGATGTCCTTGAGCGGTGTGTCAAATTCCATGCCGCCTAGGGGAAGCTTTTCCGGAGATGGAATCATAAAGTTAACATCGTGGATGTCGCTTCCGCTTGTAACGGGAAATTCATATTGTTTTGCATACAGTTCCGCAAGCTCGTTCTCCTGTGGCCTGTTGCCGGCATTGTAAATTTCCACGCCATGTACTTCTCTGGGGTGGACATGGATTGCCCTGATGTAATCGCGAAGCCTGAACGGATGGGCCTGAATCATGAGGCCGTTTTCCCGGTTTACAGCTTCAAATAGTTCCTGGTGGCGCATGGTTTCAACCTCTGGATGTTCATAAAGCCATTCTTTGCCCAGACCATAAACCAGATAATCGTCTCCGTTGAATGTCTGTTCAATTCCAAAGAAAACCTTGAATTCCCTGTCGGTACCAGTAAGGCCGTTCTCCCTGTTGAATGACTCTGCCTTTGCAAGGGCCGCCTCGTATCCGCTGCAATATTCGTCAATACGCTGGTGCCAGTTGGCTTCACGAGAGACACAAGTGTTGCCGCCGAAAAAATGATCGGTTACAAAAATGCCTGAATATCCCGCCTTGAAAAACGGCTCGATATAATCTTCCCCACCAGAGTGCCCGCAGGCACTGGCTTGTTTTGTGTGGAGATGAGTTTCGTATTTATATGTTTTCATAATGTCCATACTAACATATTACACAAAAGACAATGCTTGATTCAAGTCGTCGATGATGTCCTTTATGTTTTCTATGCCTACAGAAAAGCGGACCAGATCGGGACCTACTCCGCATGCCACAAGCTCTTCATCGGAAAGCTGACGGTGTGTTGCCGAGGCTGGGTGAAGCACGCATGTATGGGCATCGGCTACGTGGGTTGCAATCATGGCCACCTTGAGGTGCTTCATGAATTCCTCCGCAGCCTTTCTTCCGCCCTTTATTCCGAATGAAACTACGCCGCAGGTTCCGTTTGGCATGTATTTTTGTGTAAGCGGATAGTACTTGTTGTCTGGAAGTCCGGGATAGTTCACCCAGCTTACCTTGTCATGCTTTGAAAGGAATTGGGCTACGGCAAGACCGTTTTCACAGTGGCGCTTTACCCTTACGGCAAGTGATTCGATTCCAAGGTTCAAAAGGTATGCGTTCATCGGGGCCTGAATTGAACCAAAGTCCCTCATCAGCTGTGCGGTGCATTTTGTGATGAATGCTCCAGCGTTTCCGAATTTTGTGGCGTATGTAATTCCGTGGTATGATTCGTCCGGCGTGCAAAGGCCTGGGAATTTGTCCTTGTGTGCCATCCAGTCGAATTTTCCTGAGTCGATTATGGCTCCACCAACGGCAGCATCGTGTCCGTCAAGATATTTTGTGGTTGAATGTGTTACAATGTCGCATCCCCATTCAAACGGACGGCAGTTTATCGGAGTGGCAAAGGTATTGTCAACAATCAGCGGAACACCGTGTGCGTGTGCGGCCTTGGCAAAACGTTCTATATCAAAAACAGTAAGTGCAGGGTTAGCGATGGTTTCACCGAAAACGCATTTTGTATTCGGCTTGAATGCGGCGTTCAGTTCTTCATCTGTGGCATCGGGAGAGATGAATGTAAAGTCAATTCCCATCTTGCGCATGGTTACATTGAACAGGTTGAAGGTTCCTCCGTAAATTGAAGATGAGGCAATGACATGGTCTCCGCAGCTTGCAATGTTGAACACTGCAAAAAAGTTTGCGGCCTGTCCGGAAGAGGTGAGCATTCCAGCAGATCCCCCTTCTAGGGCTGTGAGTTTTGCGGCCACATAGTCGTTTGTGGGATTCTGGAGCCTTGTATAAAAGTATCCGCTTGCCTCAAGGTCAAACAGCTTTGCCATGTCCTCGCTTGTATCATATTTGAATGTTGTGCTCTGGACGATGGGAATCATCCTAGACTCTCCGTTTTTTGGCTCGTATCCGGCCTGAATGCATTTGGTTTCAAGTTCCATAATAATCCTCTTTCTTTATAAATTATAAAAAGCCCCTGTGATTTTCACAAGGGCATTAATTGCGGGTTTGTTTCAGTCAGTATCTGCTAAAACGTAATGTGCGTCAAAAGTCCGTATTGTGATTCTACAGGGTTCACAATCGGAACAAAGCTTAAATCTTCAATTATGCCGTCAAGTCCAAGTGCGCTCTTGAGGCTGTTGTTGTACTTCTTCTGGAAGGTTATAGGCCTGATTGTACCGAAAATCCTGTTACCAAGCCACAAAATACAACCCGCGGCAAACAGTCCGACTCCTGTGTTAAGGATGGATTCCAGTTCCTGAGAACCTTCTCCACTTCCATCTCCGCCGCCAATACCATCAGCTATTGCCAGCCATGGAAGAATTACTACTCCTACAACAAAAAATCCTGTTCCCACAAGCATGGAGCCGTAACCGAGTAAGTCAAAGGTTAAGCCAAGACCGCCGCCAAGACCGTCTCCCTGTGTAAAGGATCCTATTCCGAATCCAAGCCAGTTTAAGCCTATTGCCTTTCCTTTTGATTTTTCGAATTCATTGTAGAGTGATGTCTTTTCGTTCAGGGTAAAGCCCGCTGTGAGGTTTGAAATGACGTCGCCGTTTACCCATGGCTTTTTCAGGGCGTCAAGCAGTTCTTCCGGCAATCCCTCTGTTACTGATTCGGCACTTCCTGAAGCCGTAGAACTTATGGTTACCGGTACGGTTTCTGTTGGAGCGAAAAGATCCGATGCATTTTGTGCAAATCCTGCAAAAACAGCTAATGTTAATACGCTAAGTATAGAAATAATTTTTTTCATATTGAACCTCCTGTCATAGCAGTATACTGATAATTATAGGACAAAATCTCCAAATTGTCCAATCATTTAAAGCACATTTATGAAAAAAAGTTACAGTCAAAAATATTACGGAAATTCCTGGAAAACTAGATGCGGTGCATTTCCGTAAAGACTTTTTCCGCCATGAGGTTCACTTCGACACCAAGTGCGTGACCTTCCTCTGTAAGAAGCTTGCGGGCCTCGTCAACAGAAATGTCTGAATTGCTCATGTCTGCCATCATCATCATGACAAAATTGCCGCTAAGGATGGTCTGGGTGATATCATCAATATTAATGGAATGATTTGCCAAAAATGCGGAGACCTTGGCAATGATTCCAACCTTGTCTGCACCAACAACAGTAATAATCGCTTTCATGCCCATATTCTACCCCAGTTTGGGCTTTTAGACAAGAGAGTGACGGGGCGAGTTGAAAGTGGAAAAGTGAAAACTGAAAGCTGTGAGTTGAAAGATTGTCTGGGATTTTAAAGAGGTGACGTCATTTTCTGAATTGGATGTCACTTTCCCCGGATGATGTTCTTTTCTTCCTCCTGATTTTCCATGAACACCCCATGGCTAGAAAATCAAAAAAGTGATATAGTGTCGCATTATGAAGACGTTTTACCATGCCTCTAGCGCAGGAAAATTTTTGGGGTACATGCTTGCCGCCGTTACCATACTTTTTTGGGGGATTACTTTTGTAAGCACGAAATATCTGCTTGCCGACTTCTCTTCCGCCGAAATCCTTTTCTTCCGTGTGATTCTTGCCTTTGTGGGGCTCTGGATAATTCATCCCAAAACTGAAAAAATCCAAATGCGCGACAACATCCTTTTTGCGCTTGCGGCCCTTACCGGAATCATCTTCTATCAGCTGATGGAAAACATTGCGATTCACTTTACCAATGCGTCCAACGTGAGCGTAATTGTCAGCATCTGCCCCCTCTTTACCGCGATAATCAGCCAGATTTTCCTAAAGGAAAAGCACCTCACATTCTGGTTCATCCTGGGCTTTGTCATTTCAATTACCGGCGTCACACTGGTCTGCCTAAACGGAAGCACCAGGCTCCAGTTCAATCCCAAGGGCGACGTTCTGGCCCTTCTTTCCGCCATAAGCTGGGGCTTTTATTCCATGATAATTTCAATCATCAACAGAAGGAAATATGACCCAATATGTTCAACACGACGCATCTTCTTCTTTGCGGTTTTATTCATGGCAGTCATCGCCGCTGTGGGGATTTTCATAAATGCAAATGCAGGAGGCATGCCGTCATCTTCTGTATTGCAGGCATTCTCGTTTGAAATTGATTCATCAGTAAATGCAGCCAGATTTTCTAAACTGCTCAACTGGGTGAACCTTTTGTTCCTGGGTGTGGTTGCAAGCGGACTTTGCTTTGTGGCGTGGAACAAGGCATGCCAGATTATCGGGACAGTCAAAATCAGCTGTGGCCTCTATCTTATTTCCGTCGTGACCATTGTCTTTGCATTCTTTGTGCTTGGAGAAAAAATCACCCCTCTTGGTGCAGCCGGTGCCATCATCACGATAGCAGGCCTTTTCATCAGCGAGAAGAAATAAGGGAAATTTTCCACTCTCAGTTCTCAACTTTCAGTTTTCCACTTCCACCTAGACGTGAATTTTTTATTGGGGTATAATTGAATCATTCAATAAAACTTCATTTTGCAGACGGGAGAAAAAATGTTTGATCGTCAAAAGTATAAGAAGATTGCATGGCTGCAGCTGAAGGGCAGGCTTAAGGGGCCTGTGCTTGCAACGCTTACTGTTTTTGCCGTTGTTTTTCTGATTTATCTTCCGGACAGGATAAACAGTTACAGGCAGCTGCTTTATGGCTATGGTTATCCTAAGCAGACTTCTGTTGGGAATGCGCTTTCTTTCCTGATACCGTTTCTTGTGTATTTTATTTACGGCGTAATGATTATGGCTTATACATATCTGCACGTCGTGATGTCTCATACTACCAAAGAGGTTAAATTCTCAACCTATATACACGGCTTCACTCTGTGGCTCCAGGGATTCCTTGGGTACCTGTGGATGCTGCTGTGGGTTTTCCTTTGGTCTCTTCTGATGGTGGTTCCCGGCATCGTTAAGTTTTATTCTTATTCACAGATGTTTTTCATTCTGGCGGAGAATCCTGACATTCCGGTCCGCAAGGCAATGCGCATGAGCATACTCATGACCAACGGACACAAGGCTGACCTCTTCAAGATGGACATGAGCCTTCTGGGCTGGTACTTTCTTATCTTAATTACATCCGGACTGGCAGGTCTGTGGTTTGGACCATACATAATGATGACGAAGGTGAATGCATTCCATGCCCTAAAGGAAGAGGCCCTGAGGGTGGGTGTCCTTGAACGCTATGATTTTGATGGAGAGGATTCAGCGGATAAGGAAGAAAGTGCATCCAGAGAAAACAATGCTAATGGTACGGTCGTTAATGAGGCTTCGGCTGCAAATAATGACGGGGATTTCCCGGTTGCCGATTCAAAACCAAAGTACCCGGATGAAATAGATTATACAGTGGTCCCTTCGGACTCTTTGATGACAGATGCCCAGGCTCAAGAAAAAGACGCACAGGCTCAAAATAATCCTGATGAAATAGGAGAAAACTGATGTTAAACAATAAAAATCAAAAAGGAATGATTGTTTTTATAATTATTGCCGTTATCGTTGTTTTGGTTACGATTTTTAAATTCATGATGCCGGTGGGGGAGGCTGCACCTGTTGAAAGAATTGTTCAGAAAAACAATTACAGGAATCCTTTCTCACTTCTGACAAATCCTGCTGTTCAAAACAAGGTGACTCATCTGCCTGGACAGAAATACATTGCACGCCTTTACATTGAGGGAACGATTCAGGAAGAAAACATGACTTACAATCAGGACTGGCTTTTGGATACGATAGATGAGCTTGCCTCTGATCCTTATAATGTTGGAATGATTCTTGACATCAACTCACCGGGTGGAACTGTCTACGAGGCTGATGAGCTTTATCTTGCCCTTCTTGAATACAGGAAAACCGAAAAACCTGTGTACGCATATTTTGAATCCATGGCGGCCAGCGGCGGATATTACATTGCTTGTGCGGCCACAAAAATAGTTGCAAACCGTAATACGCTCACGGGAAGCATAGGTGTCATTGCGGGGCAGAGTCTTGACCTTACAGGCCTTATGGAAAAATACGGCGTAAAGTCAGAGACAATCCATGCAGGCAAAAACAAGAACATGGGAAATTACAATGAACCGCTGTCGGATGAGCAGAGGGAAATCCTTCAGTCGATAGCGGATGAGTGCTACGAGCAGTTTACGGGAATTGTGGCAGAGGCACGCAACATGAAGATCGAAAGGGTTCAGGAACTTGCGGACGGCCGTGTTTATACAGCCAAGCAGGCATTGGGTGCTGGGCTTGTTGATTCAATCGGTTCTTTTGATGATGCTGTTGACTTGATGGAGAAAAATCACTTCTACGGGGATAAGGGGGTGTTTGTGGAAGATTATAAATACCAGCGTGACATGAGCTTCTATGATTATCTGCGCGGTTTTTCTTCAAAAATAGTTCCTGGTAAGGCGGATTCAATCACAGGGCTCCCGGAGGCTGTTGAAAAAATCATAGACCCAGAACTGAAATATCCGGCCTTCATCTACGAGCAGTAGGGGGAGGTAAGTGTAACCCTCAGACTCTGCATGGCACCGTCAGCTGTAGGACTGCATCTCAAAGAGTTCGTTGATGGCGGTGGAGATTTCCGGGAGGTTCAGGGGCTTGTGGAAGAAGTGGCTTACACCAAGCTCTATGCACTGCCTTTCCATCTCGGGGTCTTCCAGGGCGGTGGCGACTATGATTTGGGGCTTTCCGAATGCGTCACTTTCTTTAATCCTGCGGCACAGCTTAAGGCCGTCAATTCCGGGCAGGTCCAGGTCCAGTATTACACAGCGGGGCTGCTTTTGAACCATCTGTGAGCCGGCCTCAAAACCGTCAAATGCCTGGTAAATCTGAATTGTGTTGTCCTGCTTGATCAAAAATTCCCTGATTACATTGTTCAGGCTGCGGTCATCATCTACAATAAGCACGGAATGGGGTAAAACCACGCTCTTTATCTCGCACTGATCCATAAGCTCTGTGGGAATCCTCATGTTCCTTTTTTCCATGAATTCAACCAGGTCTTCCGGATATACACGGAACTGTCCGCCGGGAGTTTTAAATCCCTTCAGATAGTCGTTCCTTATCCAGTTTATTGCGGTCTGGTTTACGACTCCGCAGATGTTTGCGACTTCTAGTGCACTGTAAACTACAGGTTTTTTCGATTTTGTTTTAGACATATTTACCCCTTTGGAGATATTATAGCAGAAGTTTTGAAATTATGCTAGAGTTTTTTGATGATTTTGAGATTTTTCGAACGATTTTAAAGGACTTTTTTTATGGTTGAAGAGGAAAAACCCATCCGGCCAAGGGACATGAGCATTTTTTCACGGTCTGCCTTCGGGTGTGTCCTGGTGTATTTTTCTGCGGCCTTTGAGCATAACTCTTCCTCGTCGTATTCCTGAAAAAACTCTTCCAATGCCTCTTTTGCGGACTGTTTGTCCACCCCCCTTGCGGAAAGCTCTGCCTGAAGCCTTATCCGGCCCTCGTAATGGTTTATGGCACGTGTCCTGAGCCATGCTATGGCAAAGCGCCTGTCGCTCAGGTAATTGCAGGATTCAAGGTAATCCAATGCTTTTTTAACTGAATGTTCATCCATTTGTTTTGCTGCCAGTTTTTGCTCAAGGGACCGCCTGCAGTGCTCGCATCGGGCAAGATAGCTCATTGCGGCCTTTTCCGTTGCAAATGTCAGTGCCGCCTGCTGGATGTCAACGGCTTCTTCATCCGGTATCTGATTTTGGGTTTGGGCATATTCAAAAAGCTTTTGGACTTCCAACTCCTCAAGATATTCCGGACGCAAAAAAAATGCAGGTCCTGCATCGCTTGTGATTTCTAAAGCTCCATGCAAAACCTGCTTTATTTCACGAATGACCATAAGTCCTCGGGTATTGGTAAACTTAGCGCTTACTGAACTGGAATCTTCTGCGTGCACCGCGCTGACCGTACTTCTTGCGTTCAACCATGCGGGAGTCACGGGTAAGATATCCGTTTGCCCTAAGTGCCTGATGTGCGTTTGGATCTACCTGAGTCAAGGCTCTGGAAAGTCCGTGAAGGCAAGCTGCTGCCTGTCCGTTAAGACCACCACCGCAAACGTTGATCAAGATGTCGTACTTGTTTGCATTTGAAGTAACCAAAAGCGGCTGGTTAACCAAACGGATCTGCTCGGCTGTATCAAAGTAATCTTTAAGATCCTTGCCGTTTACAACAATTTTGCCGGAACCTTCGCGTAAAAATACACGGGCTACAGCTGTCTTTCTTCTTCCTGTACCAATTGCTATATTATCCACGATTGACTCCTAATTACACTTCCAGTGGCTGTGGGTTCTGTGCGGCATGAGGGTGCTCGCTGCCTGCATAAATCTTGAGGTTGCCGATTATCTTGCGTCCCAGACGGTTGTGGGGAAGCATACCTGCGATTGTCCTTCTGAGAGGATCTGTTGGGTGTCTGTCAAGAAGTGTTTCAAAAGAGTATTCCTTGAGTCCACCGACGAATCCTGTGTAATGGCGATACTTCATGTCTGAAGACTTGTTGCCTGAAACCTGAACTTTGTCGGCATTGATGATTACCACGTAGTCTCCACAAAGAACGTTTGGTTCATAAGAAGGCTTGTGCTTTCCACGAAGAACACTGGCAGCCTTAGCAGCTACACGTCCCAGATTCTTGCCTGAGGCGTCGATGATGTACCAGTCATGCTTTACATCATTTGGTTTTGAAAAAATCGTTTTCATTGTATATACCTACTAATAGAATTACACCTGTCGTTTTGCATCATACGACCGATGCTTTGCGCACAATGAGCAGTTGCACGCAATATATACGGGGTAAGGAAATATATCATTTTTTGGGGGATTTAGTCAAGTTAGATACAGCGATTTTGGAGGAATGTTGACTTGAATGACAAATGGAAGGGGCTTATCAGCTGCGAGTCAGGTCCTGTAGAAATGAACGCATGTGTTCAGACTGAGGGGGTGTAAGGCGATGGAATAAATCAAGAAGATCTTTATCTGCGAGAACTGTATTGTTGATCTCTGGATTGAAAAAGTAGCCCGGAGAAACATTCAGATATTCGCAGATTTTTAGGAAACCGGAAATTGTCGTTGAGCATTTTCCAGTTTCGATTTTGTTTATGTATGTTTCATTTTGACCAAGAGCAAGACTCATTTCTCTTGCGGAAACTTTTCGTTCGTTCCTTAAAAAGCGGAGGCGGTCCCTGAAAAAATCTTCTGTTAAAATGCTATACTCATTCATTTTTATAGCATTATAAGCTATGTTAAACTTGAAATATTACATAGAAAACTTTATTATAGAAATAATAGGGTGTAAAAAGCAATAAAAAGAACTTTTTATGACTCAATAAGTTATAAAGACTAGGAACAATGGAGGTTAAAATGAAAAAATTATTAATTCTTGCAGCAATTCTCTTCCCCATGCTTTTGATTTCATGCGGTAATCCAAACCAGACTGGGCCTGATGAACATGAAGAAAATCCTATACAGGAAGCAGATGCAGACATTCAGACTTTGGAGTCAGCAAAAGCAATTCTTACAGTGAAAACTGTCATAACGAAAAATGAATCATCCATAAATTTGCCGTCATCTGTTGCAGGATATGATGGCCTTACGGTTTCATGGGTGTCAGGAAACGAATCTGTCATTTCTATAAATGGTGCTGTTCAGCATCAATCCGGTACAGGATCTGATTCCGTAAATCTTACGGCAACACTTTCCCTTAATGGAAAAACTGCGACCAAAGTATTTGAAATAACAGTTTATCAGACTAACGCGGAACTAAGTGATGAAGAAGTGCTTGAAGCCGCCGCATCAGATCTTGAGACCGATGCATCAGAGCTTTATGCCGAATACCTCAATGCAGACATTTTAAGTCCATATACACTTACTCTGAATGATTCAGTTGTAATTGATGGAAATGAAGTGAGCGTCAATTGGTCTGCAGAATCAGAAGACGATCATTTTTCACTTTCCGGAAATAACCTTACCATTGAACGTGATATCGTGGACATACCGGTTTCATTAAAAGGAACCCTGGATTACGATGGAGAAACTGCTGAAAAGACAATTACATTTACAATTCCGCATATTTCAGAGTTTGTTTATTCATATGAAAATACAGGATCTAATTATTCATCTTTAGATACAAGAACATATTCATTTGATGGCAATAATCTTGTAATTATGCATAATTATACTAGAACTGAAAACGGAGAAACCGATGAATTTGTAGAAGGATACAAATATACCTATACAGTGGATGCTTCTAACAAGATCCTTATGCTAACTAGAGTCAAAATTATGGAGGATGGTACCTGGTATACAAAATCTGAATACAGGGATTATGCTAGCCAGGAGTATGTCGTCTATGCGAATGCCATGAAAAAAGTAGATGCATATCCTACTCTTGCCAATTTTGCAGAATATATGGGGGGTGGCGAAGAGGAGATGCAGGAGTACCTTGAAAGCCATGGATTTTATGAAGGGGGAGTTTCTACTGAGACTGCTGTCAGAAATTATCTTGATAAAGAGATTGAATGGATGCGTAATTTATTGGATTTGCCTGTTACTGCAACTCATTCACAAATAATAGATGCAATGGTTTCGTGTTCAATAGAAGATATAGTCGATGGAGGTTTCCCTGGAACTGTAGCTTATGACTACCAGATAGACTATAACACTTCGTCATGGGAAAACAATATTTCATTCTCCGCAGAAACAGCATTTTTAGCCGGAAAACACTCGTATGAGCAGAAAGGATATTGGCGTACAAACAGTGCTGGTAGTTCTGCATCTTTGAATTATGATATGCCAGACATAAAAAAAGGAGAATTTAGTTTCAGTAATCAAAATGGTAATTCTTTCGAAGGAACTGCAAAATTCAACTCAGACTTTACATCCTTTGTTTTCTTACTGAAATTCCTATCTTCTAAGACTTTGGAAGAAGATGATAAGCAATGGTCTGTAACGGAAGATTTAACAAATAAAAAAATAACAGTTTCAAACGGTCATGGGAAGACTTTTGATCTGTTCTTTTATCCAAAGCAACTGTACTGATAATTTGGAATTATAATTATGCCGTCTGTTGATTTATTGATTAAGTAATAACAGGCGGCTCTTGTCTAATGGAATGTCACACGGATTCGGAATTAGTATGTAATTCCTTTAAATTTTGCTTTTTGTCTGATGTGAGACTGAAATCTTATTTTTGTTCTCTTGTATTCTAAGTGACAATAAAAAAAATCAAAATTTTCTCCCAAAATGTGTTAAAAATGACAGTTCGTGACTAGTTAAATAGTATGGAGGTCACAAATTGCCAGAAAACAAAAAATATCCCTCATGGGAAGAACTAACATTCGCTAACAATTTCCTTTTCTGTAAGATCATGGAAAGTGAGCCGGAGCTGTGCCGTCAGATTCTTGAGATGCTTTTACATATCAAAATTAGCAAACTCAAGAAGCCCGAAGCTGAGCGGACTATGCAGGAGACTCTGGATTCAAAAAGTGTGCGGTTCGATGTCTATACAAGTGATGCCAGACGTATATTTGACATCGAAATTCAGACTACGAACAACAAGAACCTGCCAAAGCGGGCAAGATATTACCAGAGTGTCATAGACCTTGATAACCTTTCAAAAGGTATCAAATACTCAAAGCTAAAGGACTCCTACGTGATTTTCCTATGCCTTGAGCCGCCGTTCAGGAAAAGCAAGCCTGTCTATTTCTTTGAGAACCTGTGCAGAGACAATCCTGAAATAAAATTGAACGACAGGGCCTACAAGGTCTTTTTCAATGCCAAAGAATATGCTAACATGAAGAGTGACGAGGAGAAGGCCTTTTTCAGGTTCCTTGCAGAACAGAAAGCCGACAGTGAGCTGACCAAATCGCTGGAAAAGAAAGTTCGCTTCGCCAAGAAAAACATGAAGTGGAGGAAGCAGTACATGACATGGCAGCAGACAATAGACGAAGAAAAAGAAATCTCCTATGAAGAAGGTCGTACGGAAGGAAAATCCGAGAAAGCAATAGAGGGGACAGAGAACTTTTTGAGGGCTAATATAGATCCTGAAACTATTGCCCGCTGTATGGGTCTTCCTTTGGAGCAGGTCTTGCAGATTAAGGAAAACCTTGAGGCATAAAGTCCACCCCCTAAATTCCTGTTATTTCCCGAATTTTCTTTGACAATTATCTCCATAAGCGGTATATTTATAGTATGAAAATGAATTCGAAATTTACTACTATTATAAGTTCAATAATCACTGGTGTTGTGGCCGCTGTTGCTGCGGTTGTTGTCTGCGTTTTTGTTGTCCCAGGACGACAGAATCAGGCTGCGGTTATAGAAACTGAGGATGAGCCTGTTGTTCTTGCCGATGCAGGAATTTCAACTCATGAACTTCAGCTTCAGACAAATACTCCAGTGCTCACGGTTGCAAATCCGTCTAATGCCTATACCCAGGACGAAGCCCAGAACATCGCCGTATACGAGAAATGCAATGAGGCTGTCGTGAACATTACCACCCAGGTTATGGGATACAACTGGTTCCTTGAGCCTGTGGTTGCCTCAAGCGGTTCCGGTTCCGGTTCCATAATTGATGCAAGGGGATATGTCGTAACAAACGTTCACGTAATCGAGAATGCCAGCTCAATCACGATTTCCCTTGCCGACGGTACAAGCTATGAGGGAACTGTTGTAGGTAAGGATGTTGAAAGCGACATCGCCGTACTCAAGTTTACACCGCCCAAAGGTGTTGAGTTAAAGACAATTGCATTTGGTGACAGCGACAACCTCAAGGTAGGTCAGAAGGTAATTGCCATCGGAAACCCGTTTGCTCTTGAACGCACCATGACAACAGGCATAGTTTCAGGTCTTGGCCGCCCGATTCAGGAAAGCGAAAACGTCATCATACGCAACATGATTCAGACCGACGCTGCAATCAATCCGGGTAATTCAGGAGGACCTCTTCTTGACAGCCAGGGAAGGATGATTGGAATCAACACCATCATCTATTCAAACAGCGGTTCTTCAAGTGGAGTCGGATTTGCAGTTCCCGTCAGCACCGCACGCCGTGTCGTAAGCGATTTGATCAGCTATGGCAAGGTAAACCGTGGTGTCATGATGCTGTCCCTCGTGCAGAATACAAGCCGCATTGCAAACTATGCGGGCTACGAGGTCAAGACAGGCATGATTGTAAGCCGCGTTCGCTCAGGTAGCCTTGCAGAATCAGCAGGAATCAAGGGTGGAACAAGAGCCGTTCAATACGGAACGTTCAATGCCAAGACAATTTATCTTGGTGGCGATGTCATAACAAAGATAGACGGCCTCAAGGTTGATACCCTGGCAGACTATTATGCCGCCCTGGAAGACAAGGTTCCCGGCGATACAGTAACCGTAACAGTATACCGTAACAAGAAATACGTGGACATAAAGGTAAAGCTGGAAGCCGAATCACAAACATCCATTTGATGTGATGGGGGGAACGCGAAGAAAACCGGATGCAACATCAGACCGCTATGGTTTCCGTGTAGTGCGTAACGCAGAATGATTATGAGTCATTCAATTTGAAACTGTTTTGAACGGGCACTCTCGTTTTGGGGGAGTGCCCTTTTTTATCACTTTTTCAGCAGCACGGAGTTTATTCCCGCACTAAGATTAACGCAGACATTCTTGATGCTGAACGATGAATTGAGGGAGGCTTCGGCCTTGAGGTTTTTTATTGTTCCTGTATTTTCAGTCAGGGTAATCTTTCCTCTTGCTGAAAGCCTGAATGGATTTGCGAGCGTGAGTTTCTGTGCAAGGGAAAAGGTTCCATCGGAATCATCAAACTGGGCGGTAAGGGTGGTGCCGGCTCCCAAAATTCCAATCTTGTACGAAAGGTTCAGGCTGCCCCAGATTTTTGCCTCATCATCCAATTGGTCCAATGTCCAGTATCCGCTTGCCTTTACCGAAAAGCCTGGTGTTGAATAGGACAGGTCTCCGCGTATTGTGTAAATGCTGTATGGAATCCTAAGTGGGTCAGAGCTGATTTTCATGCCGTCGTAAAAAAGCAGGCCTGCCCTAAAGCGTTTTTTTACGGGTCCCAGACACAGCTCAGGATTTATGAAGAACTGTGTCCGTACGCATGGCCTTGAACCGCTTGTGGTTATCAGTTCACTGTCGCAGAGAAAGAGGCCCGTGTGCAGGCTCCAGTTTTTAAAATCAAGGGAATTAAGGGTCTTGAACCAAAGCCGTATTCCGCCAAATGGATCCTCATAAAGAGCCGAGGATGTGGATGTGCCGAATGCCCCTGACTTAAAGGCAATTTCCGCCATGGCCGCAAAGTAGTCGTCGCGTGGATAAAGTGCCCTTTGGGAAAACCATGATGTTCCTGCTTCCCTTGAATGGAAAAAGCTTCCTGCCGTAAGTGAAACGGAAAATGATTTTGCCCATGACGTGTTGAATTGATAACAGAGCGAAGAAGCCCATTCCTTTTCCATGTTTGCCATTCCTTGGGCTTGAATTTTGCCGGGTCCCAGCTTAAGGCCAAAGTCAAGTGCCGCCGCCAATGGACTGACCGCTGAGTTGTAGGAAGGAAGGTTTGCGGAAATTGCCCCTGTTGAACCTGGACTTGAATGAAAGGCAGTTCCAGCAGAGAGGGAAGGGGATGAAAGCTTTGCCAATGCGCCTGAAAACTTGAGTGTGCCAGCCTTGATGCCGCAGTCCAGATTGAGCTTCGGTATGACAAAGGAATATTCAACCCCATAGCGGAAGACTGGGCCACCAGTGGAACTTGAATCTGAATCGCCAATGCCGAATGACGCGGAAAAATCCTTCCAGTCAATCTCGATGCCTGCATCTTTCTTTAACGCCACATTTCCCTTGTCGCGCGAAGTGGAGGCGCTTATGGAGGCATAGGTTTCAATTTCAGGCCATTCAACCGCAAATGCCTGAAATCCCGTCAGCAAAAAATATAATGAAATAAAAATAATTTTCCTCATACTTTTTAATTAGCACCATAAATGTGATTTTTAACAAAAAAACGGGAAAAAAATGAAAAAAAATATAAACCGGACGCTTAAAGCCCCCCACTTGCATTAAAGCCTGAAACCTTGTAAACTACCCGCATTATATGGAAGAAGAACTGTTGGAAGAAAAATTAATTATACCCGCTGACGAAGCTTTGGAAAAGAACGAAGATTTGAACGACGAAAGAACAGCTGAAGAAGACGAAGAACAGGAAATATCATTTGAAGATCTGGGTCTTGATGAAATTACCCTTGCTGCAATAAAGAGAAAGAAGTTTGAGCATCCATCTCCGATTCAAGTACTTGCAATTCCGCGTTTGTTAAATGGAGAAGAAAATGTCGTGGCCCGTGCCAGAACTGGAACTGGAAAAACCGCCGCATTCGGACTTCCTCTTGTGCAAACCCTGCGTGAGGATCTTGGTCATGTTCGCGCGATTATTCTTGAGCCTACACGAGAACTTGCAATGCAGACTGCAAACGAGATGTCTTCATTTGCAACCGGAAAATTCCCCCGCAGCCTTGTTGTTTACGGTGGATCATCTTATTCTGAGCAGATACGTGCGCTTAAAAAGGGCGTGGAGATTGTAGTTGGAACTCCTGGACGTGTTCAGGATTTGATAGACAGAAAGGCACTGGATATAAGCCAGATTGAATATTTTATTCTGGATGAAGGCGACGAAATGCTGGACATGGGTTTTGTCGACGACATCGAAAACATTTTTTCATGTGCCAACACTACATGCCGTGTCCTGCTTTTTAGTGCTACTATTCCAGCTCCAATTCTTAAGATTGCCGGCAAGTTCATGGGCGATTACGAGATTGTGGAGGAAGAGGGGCACGAGGAAGAACCTCTTTTGATCAAGCAGGAATACTGGGTTGTAAAAGAAAGCGAAAAGAACGAGGCCCTTATCCGCCTGATTGATTATTCTCCTGATTTTTACGGTCTTGTGTTCGTGCAGAAAAAATCTGATGCGGATTACCTTAGCAAATTCCTTGACGAAAAGGGGTACAAGGTAGGAGCGTTGCATGGAGACATTCCGCAGGGACAGAGGGAAAAAATCCTTGCAGGGTTCCGTGCAAAACGAACGAGAATTCTTGTTGCCACCGATGTTGCGGCACGCGGTATCGATATAGAAGGTCTTACACATGTTGTGAACTATGAGCTGCCTTTTGACGGTCCAACCTATGTTCACAGAATAGGCCGTACGGGAAGGGCTGGAGCTGCCGGCATGGCGGTTACTTTGGTGCGTCCTGAGGAAACAAGAAGAAAGCTACGTTTCCTTTGTACTGCAATAAAAAAATCTGCCAAGGGAGAAATGGTTCAGGGCCAGGTTCCGGGTGTTGATGAGGTTATTGCGGCAAAAAAGGAACGCCTGTTCGACGAGGTAAAGCAAAAGCTTCAGAACCAGAGCGAAAAAGAATCAGACGCTCAGACAAAGGAAGAAGGTGCGGAAAAGGAAGTTACTATTTTTGATGCTCTTGCCCAGGAACTGTGTCAGGACAAGGATCCAAGACAGGTCCTTGCATCTTTGCTGGAAGCCACATACGGTAATGAGCTTAGCAAAAGCCGTTACGGAAAAATAAACCAGTCAGCCTCAAAGTCACGCGACAGGTTTTCTACTGTTGCACAAAACCAGATCCGCCTTTATGTTCAGATGGGATGGAATGACGGCTACACCCCCAAAAAAATCGCAGACTATTTTACAAAGCTTCTTCATGTCCGTTCAAGGGATGTTGATGCAATTGATATGGCAGACAACTTCTGTCTGTTGAGTTTGCCCAAGGCAGCCGGAGAAAAGGCACTGGAAATCTCCAGCCGTGACAAGAGTGTTCCCCACATGCATGTTGACTCCAAATCGGTCATGGCTAATGATGACGATGAATCATATTCAAGGAAGAAACGCGGCAGGGGAGAAGGTTCAAGAGGTTCCTCAAGGGGCGGTTCCGACAGGTATGCGGTGGCAAAAAAGGATGAAAGGAAACGTGGCGGTGACAGTCCCAAAGGCTCACGCTCAAAGGGAAAGGAAACCAAGCACGGACGCGCAAATGTCCACAATGCAACCCAAAGGTCTACCCGTGGTTCTGCAGCCCTGTACAAAAAAGGTGGAAGCGAAGAGTATTGATGGGCTTTAAAAAGATTGTCACGCGGATTCGAAATTGCGACGCAATTTCTTTAAATTTGATTTTTTGGATCCCTGTGATAACTCCTTTCCCCCTTTAGTTTTATCGATATTTCAACCTTATTGAAATAATTGTGTTTTCCTTGTATACTTGCTTCTAATTATGATTAAAGCGACAGGATCCCAGATTATTGTTAAGTTATTGGAATTAGAAGGAATTGATACCGTGGCGGGGTTGCCGGGCGGTTACATCCTTCCATTGTATGATGAGTTGAACCGTTCATCAATCAAGCATGTTCTTGTACGTCAGGAACAGGCGGCAGGTTTTATTGCCCAGGGAATGACACGTTCCACAGGTAAGCCTGCAGTATGCATGGTCACAAGCGGACCGGGTGCGATGAACCTTCTTACGGCTATTGCAGATGCCAGGTGCGATTCAGTTCCGATCATTGCATTTACAGGTCAGGTAAACACCAACCTCATTGGAACCGATGGTTTCCAGGAAGCGGATACATTTGGACTTTCTTTCCCGATAACAAAACACAGCATGATGATAAAGGATCCCAAGGATCTTCTTACTGCCATTCCTCTTGCTTTCAGCATTGCCGTGAGTGGAAGGCCAGGACCTGTCCTGATTGATTTACCCAAGGACGTTCAAACTGCAGTAGTTGAGTTTGAAAAATGGCCGGAGGTTCAAAGCCTTGCCTCTCAGAAAAAATCAGAGTTTGCAAAAAGATTTGCCACCCCAAAAAATCAGATTCCTTCAATCGTAAAGAACATGGCGGAGTCCCTTGTGCTTGCAAAAAAGCCTGTCCTCTTTGTGGGTGGTGGATGTAACGATAAAAAGGCTTCAAGTGCGATAAAGGACTTTACTTCCATATACAATATTCCTGTTGTAACGACTCTTATGGGAATCGGTGCGGTTCCCCGTTCAAGTTCCACTAATCTTGGAATGGTCGGCATGCATGGAACAATTGCCGCAAACAGGGCGATGCATGATGCTGATTTGATTCTTGCTCTGGGCGTTCGTTTTGATGACAGGGCCACAGGATTGATAAGTCAGTTCTGTCCTGATGCAAAAATACTGCATATAGATCTTGATGCCGCCGAGATAAACAAGATTCTTTCCGCTGAATATTCTATGGTCAGTGCGGTGGAGACTGTGCTGCCACTTATAACTGCAAATCTGTCAAAGGAAAAGCCTTCTTCATGTACAAAGGCAGTTGCAAAGGAATGTGAGGCTGCAAGAAAAGAATGGATAAAGACATTGACTGAACTTTATTCAAGGACAGAAAGTGATCTGGCTGGACGGTGCAAGTCTGTTCCAAAACAAAGCGTCAATCCACGTGCTTTCATACGCGATATTCCTTTGATGGCACAAAAGGCTGGGGTCAAGGAAAGCAATATAATTGTAACCACAGACGTAGGCCAGCATCAGATGTGGTCTGCCCAGTATTATCCTGTTGAACATCCTCGCCAGTTCCTTACAAGCGGTTCACTGGGAACAATGGGATTTGGACTTCCATGTGCCATTGGTGCGGCCCTTGCAAATAAAAACAAGCGTGTCGTTTGTATAAGCGGTGACGGTTCAATCCTGATGAACATTCAGGAACTTATTACGCTTGCAGAAGAAGGCCTGAACGTAACGGTTTTTGTCCTGCAGAACGGAAGCCTTGGTATGGTACGCCAGCAGCAGATGTATCTTTTCAACAAGAATTATTCTGCATCAGAGTTCAAGAAAGAACCAGATTTCCTGACTGTTGCAAAAGGATTTGGAATTGATGCCATAGATGCAAACGCAGATCCCGAATGGTATAAAAAGGCATTCACCAAGGGACCTCATCTTGTGCGCCTTAACATTCACATCGATGACAATGTACTTCCTTTTGTTGCGGCAGGTCATGCAAATATCGATCCAATCCGGTAATTAAATGAAAGGAAAGCTTGACTTAAAATCATGTATCTTTATTGCTCTTGCCGTATTGATGATTGTGGCGGGCATTTTGATTTTGGTCTTTTGCTTTTCCAAAAAATCGCTTGATGAAAAAATTGCAGACGAACAGATAAGGGACAAGGTTGACTGTACGATTTTGCCTTCGCCTCGTGGAAAAAATCCGTTTGTTGGAAAAAGTTTTGAGATAAGAACGGAAAGCACCTTAAGTCGATTTTCTTTTGCCGATGACGGAATGCTTTATGTAACAGAGCCGTGTACTCTGGATAAAAGGCTTACCATAACGCTTGAGTCAAGCTGCGAATACACATGGAACACCGATATGCAGGAACTTTATGTTAAGCCTGTCTCATATAAAATAAATGAAGATTATTCATCATATTCAAATCAAATCAAAAGGCACTGTGCAAGTCTTTCCCTTGATGCATTGGATAAACTTCCATATCCATGGTACAGTCAGGAAGACAAAAGAACTGCCGACTCTCTGTTGCAAAAGTATTTTTCCATCCTGATTGACAAAAAGCTTTTTGAACTTGAAAAATATAATTATGATGTTCAGGATCATGGCTTGATGCTGGATAAAATTGAAGATGACATTTTCAATAATGCTGTGTCATTTGCTTTGGATTCAGAGCAGGCCGAAACAACGGTAAAAATTTCAAGGTATCAGATTGCAATTTCCTGTCCGGATGATGAATCGGGAAACCCTGTGTTTTATGCAGGAATACCGGAATTTGATGAAGAGAAAAAAGTGTGTGTTGCAAAGCTGTGCCGCCTCTTTTATGATGATTCAATTCAAATAGAGTCAGGCAGCAGGATAAAGCTTGGATTTTTGCCACAGGAAATGGACGAGGTAAACGGAGTCATTTCTATAAAAGTCAAGGTCCTGGATGTTCCCGAGGAAACCGGCATAAAGGATGGAGATGTTCTTGTGGCCTCTGCAAGAAGTGCGGGGGACCTTATGTGGTATAATCTTTCTTCATCTGAATGATTTTGTTCGTGCACATGGGCTTGTAATTCCCTATATTGCCCATTTTTTTATTTCATATTACAATGGACGGCAAGGAATTGAATATGGTTAAGAAGGTTTATATCATAGGGCATCGGAATCCAGATACTGATGCGATTGTAGCTGCAACTGCTTATGCCGAGCTCAAGCACATGCTTGGGAAAAAAGAATACATGGCTGTACGTGCCGGACATCTTTCTCCGCAGACCGAATACATTTTCAAGCGCTTTAACATTGAACCGCCGAAATACATTCCAGATTTAAGGCCCAAGACAGAGTATTACATGAGGGACAGCTTTTGCACCATTGACGAGGGGACTTCCCTGTGGACTGCCATGGACAAGCTTGTGGAAAGCGGTGAGCCTGTCATCTCCATTGTTGATGAAGAGGGACATTACAAGGGAATCTTGAATTACAATGCCTTTGCCCTTAATTCAGTTAAAATACTTAATCCAAAACGCAACGATATTTTTACCGCAAGCCTGCATTTGATAGAACGCACCCTTAATGCAACCCCGGTAGTTGAATTTGATCCGGACGAAAAATTCAACTGTTCGATTATGGTCGGAGATGATGACGTTGAAACTTTCCGCCTGCTTCTTGAAGAACATAAATCCGAAAACATCATCGTAATCACAGGTGACCGCCAGGACATTCAAAAGTTGTGCATTGAATTTGGTGTGCGTGCCATGATCATCACCAAGGATTACATTTTGCCAAAGGAACTGCATGAGCTTGCAAAGGAAAAGAAGGTGTCAGTACTTGTGGGGCATGACTCAACCATGACGACAGCCATGCTTATTGAATATTCAGCTCCGGTCATCGATATGGCGGACAAGACGATTCAGCCTGTGCATGCCTATGACACCGTTCAGAAAATACGCCCCCTTCTTGCACAAAGTCCAAACCGATGCCTCCCTGTAGTTGATGATGACAACAAGGTAATCGGCATAATCTCTGAGACAGACTTGCTTCAGGAACCGAACATTCAGGTCATCCTTGTTGACCACAATGAACCGCATCAGGCAGTCGAGGGAATCGAGCATTATGTCATTCAGGAGATAATCGACCACCACAGGATCAACACCTTTACGACCCGTTATCCCATAACCTTAATCAACAAGCCGGTGGGTTCAACAAGCACGATCATAAGCAACATGTTCCGTGAAAACAGGCTCCCGATTCCAAAACACATTGCGGCCCTGCTTTTGTGCGGCATCCTGAGCGATACCCTGATTCTTCAGAGTGCCACCACCACTGAATACGATGTCCTTACCGCCGAATACCTTAGCACCATTGTTGACATAGACATTCAGGCTTTGGGAAATGACATCATACGTTCCGGAAGCCACATCGGAAACAGAAAGGCCGTGGAAGTAATTCGTCAGGACATGAAGGATTACAACGAAGGAAAGCTTAAATATACCGTAAGCCAAATCGAAGTTGATTCAACATCAGAGATACTAAAGAGGAAACAGGAATTCCTTGATGAACTTGAATCTGCCAGAAAATCTGCGGGTAATCTTTTCAATGCGCTTTTGGTCACCGACATTACACAGCTCAGTTCAATCATGTTCCTTGCGAGCGACCCGAGTTTTGAACAGGTGGTTAATTTGCCCAAGCAGGACGAGCATGTCTATTACATGCAGAATATCGTGAGCCGTAAAAAGCAGCTTATACCCCTGCTGACTGATTTGCTTTCTCAGGTTGAACAGTAGGGGGCAAAGCCTTACTCCCAGCCGAATGTTGCCGGGGGCTTGTTTGTCAGGTCAAAGAAGATAGCATCCACATACGGAAGCTTTGCGATTTCCTTTGTAATTGCAAGAAGGTCTTCCTGCGGCATTTGTGCAAAACGTGCTGTCATTACGTCTTCTGAACACAGCGGGCGCAATACTATGCTGCAGTGGTCTTTTGCAGAAGAGTAGGGCAGGTTGATCGTAAGGTGCTGGAAAATCTTTTCGTACCATCCGTTTTTATGAAGTGCGGTTAGCATGATGTTGTCCGCTTCCCTGAGCTGGTCCAGGCGTTCCTTGTCGCAGTAGCCTTCCTGGAGCTTCATGTCACTTATCTTAACTTTGGGGTTCTGGTACAGCCTGATTATCGCCCTGTTTATGTAAGTTGATGCATTTGTGATTGTAGAGGCAGCTTCTTCCAGCTTTGACCATTTGCCAGGAATGTGGTGGAATCCTTCGCCTTCTTCCTTGAACGTAAGCACAGACGGGAACCTGTATGTCCTGTAATCCCCCTGAACACCGACAGAACGTACTGGTAATACGGAAAGCACCAGGTCTTTGGTACAGTTGGGGCAGAACATGTCCAGCTTTATGCTTTTGAGCTCTTCGTTTGCCTTTTCAAAATCAGATTTGTCAGTGTCACTCATCTCGCCGTTTGAACAGAGCACGTTTATGCTCAATCCAGGTCCCGGGAACGGATGCCTCATTACAAGGTCGTCTTCCAGTCCGATTTTTTTACCGATGCGCCTGACTTCATCCTTGTACAAATCCTTGAGCGGTTCTATGATGAGTCCTTTTTCGATTAGCTTTTGAATGCCGTCCACCCTGTTGTGGTGTGTCTTGATTACCCTGGAGTTTTTGGTTCCGCCGCTTTCGATGATGTCCGGATAGAGCGTGCCCTGTGCGAGCATCCATTTTTCCTCATCAAGCTTTTGCTTTGCCACGACTTCGTTTCTTACCGTGATGAAGTTTTCTCCAACCGCCATTCTCTTTTGCTGGGGGTCTGTAAGATGATATACTGCCTTTAGGAATGATTCCGATGCGTCTTCTACGATGAAGTTGTTGAATCCGTGTGACCTGTATGCCTGTGCCACACTTGCGCTTTCGTTCTTTCGCATGAAGCCGTTGTCTATGTGAAGTCCCAGAACCCTTTCCTGCCCGAGCGCCCTGTTAAGCAATGCAAATGCCACGGTGGAATCAACTCCTCCGCTTAAAAACAGCAGCACGTTCTTGTCTTTTGCCTGCTCCTGAATGCTTGCCATTATGTGCTTGAGTACGGCGTCTTCGTCCCAGTTCTTTTCCATGCCGCAGATGGTACCCGCAAAGTTCTGGAAAATGGTGTTGCCTTCTAGCGTGTCCTTTACCTCGCAATGACACTGCAGGCTGAACCTTTTTTTCTCAAGATTCTGTATTGCGGCGTAGGGGCAGTCCTTTGTGGTACCGATTACCTCAAAGCCCTCTGGCATTTCCATTATGCCGTCCTGATGGCTCATCCATACCTGAGTTGAATCGCTTACACCCTTTAAAAGCGGGGAGCTCTTTCCTGCCTCTGTCTTGTTCAGCTGGGCAAAACCGAATTCACCGATTTCCGCTTTTCCAACTTTGCCGCCGTAGTTTGTTGCCATTATATGATGACCGTAGCATAATCCGAGTACAGGAACCGGCAGCTCAAGGTTTTTCGTGTTGAATTCAGGGATATCCGACTCGTAGACGGATGCGGGACCTCCGCTAAGGATGATGCCCTTTACGTTTTCCATTTTGCTTACATCTGCAGATGGCAATGCTATCTCTGAGTAATAACCCATCATGCGAAGTCTTTTTGCAATCAAATGTGCATATTGTGAACCGAAATCTAAAACTACAATCTTGCTGTCAGTCATATTAAACCCCTATGGAAATTCGATACAATTCTTGATACAGTATATATGATTGTAGATTAAAAGAAAAGACCCCGTATAAAAGGCAAAAAAAAAGACACCCAGAAAACTGAGTGTCGCATTAAAAAAGAGTTTTTTTAACTAGGTATTTTGTAGCTGAAGCACTCTCCGATGCTTTTTTTTGCTGGGACATTATCAATTCCCACCAAACGTCTTGTAGCTGGTTGACCCTTTCCCTATCTATTTCTTCTCTCTCGTTTAATAACTTAATCAGATGTTACTACCATATTTGTGGTACCGCAACCGTCAAAAACTACCCAAAATATGGTATATTACCCCCATTAATATGGTATTTTACCCTTTTCTTTTTCAATTTTTACGGATATAATTCAATATATGAATGGAAAAAGACTTTTTGCCCTGTTTTTGGGTTTTATGAGTGCTTTCTCGCTGTTTTCCGAGAAAAACTACATAAAGAATATCATAAAAGACTTGAATATAGAAGCCGTTGATGACTCTGGGAATAAAAACATACCGATAAGCGTATCCTATTACAATGATGAGGAGGCTGAGCTTAACTGCGATGATTTGGATGACGTTGAGCTTATTTCAGTTCCTTCCAGCTTTAATCCCGGTTTTTATCCTGGAGTAATATGGCTGGACATTTCTTTTTTGGACAGGTACATCAACAATCAGGATGATTTATACCTTTCGTTCGGGAACAGGCACATTGACCTGGCAGAGGTGTACATAAAAAAATCTTACGGATGGCATTTGCTTGGCAGGACCGGACGTGGAATCAAAAGGAATCAGATGTCCGATCCGTTCAGGGATTTGTCCGTTCAGATAAGTGAGGCTGAACTTTTCTCAAACACATATCATCATTTGCGTGTAAAGCTCGTTTCTACCATCGGGGCACCGGTTGAATTAAAGCTCATGTCAAAAAGGGAATTCCATAATTCCCTGACTGTTTATTCTGCCGTCAACTTTTCTCTTGTGGTGATTTGCCTTTTGATTACAGTCATCCTGCTTGCATATGGCATCTACTGCAAGGAATTTGTTTACAGGCTTTTGGCATTTGCCGCGATGTTCATGTTTTTGTGGATACTGCAGTTAAAGGGAATGGGTCCGGTTTATCTGTGGAGTCAGGTTGCAATACTGAATAATTCTTCCCGTCTGATTTACTTTTTTATAACCGGATTCTTTGTCCTGTCTACTTTGCTGCTGGTAGGAATAATCCGTGAAGTCAATTCTGAGCTAAAGGGAAAAAGCATAGTCTGTTTTATGATAGCCATGAGCATCATCTGCTATATCCTTACGATTCTAATAGATTCGGCATATGTTGTATTCGTGATGTTCAATGTTGCAATGTGCGTAGACTGCATTCTTTTTCTTGTTCTGCTGTTTTTGAACCGCAACATCAGGCATTCAGAGTCATTCTATATCCTGCGCTTTTTCATACCGGTAATGCTGATTGTTGGAGGAATGCAAGGCCTTTTCCTGATACGTCTTTTTGCAAAAAAAGTTACCATGTTCAACATGAGTAATTATGACCATTATTATTTTGACTTATGCTTTTTCCTGATGACGGTACCTGCGCTATCTGGAACATTCAAAAAATTCGGAAACAGGTTCAACCGCATGAAGACAGTCATTGTACAGGCTGAAAAAAAAGAGACGGAAATCAATAATGAAAGGGGACTGTTCTTTGGAATGACAGGTCAGCTTCTTACCATATCAAATCTGATCCACAATGCGATACAGCTTCCACAGCTTAAAACAGAAAATGACTCTATAAAAGAAGTATATGGAATAATCGAACGGTCTTCAGTTCAGTCAATTGATTATCTTAATGCAATGTTGGTTTTTGGCACAAAGACAAAGCCGATTAATTCACCGCTTCTACTGTCATCGTTTTTTAAAAGCTGCGTGGATATAATTCAGGCCCCTGCGTTAAGAAAGGGAATAGACCTGTCAATAATTGACAATGTTGATGAAGAATATGTTGTAAGGGCAAACCGAAATATTCTGGAAATGATATTCAGCAATTTTATGCTCACGATAGTAAGATGCAGCATGAGGAACAGCGGTGTAGAGATTACACTTTCGGAAAAAGAAAATCTTGTTATGTTAAAATCAAATCTCAATGTTGATTCGGATGATGAAAAATACATGAATTTGATTTTGGAAGAATGTCAGGATTTTTATGACAAGCGTAAAAATGACTATCTTTCTGAATCAATAGGCTTCCGTCTGGTTGTTAAGGCTCTCCAGCTTTATGACGGAACATTCGGATACATAAAGAACGGTAAGTCATATACGATTTCCCTGACAATGAAATTCTCAGAACTTGATGAAACTTTTAACAATGAGCCTGTAAGCGTTCAGCCTCTGTTTGACTCAGAAACACAAAAGGAACTTAATAACTCTAGTGTTCCCGTTCCAGTTGTCGAGAGCATTTTTTCTGATCTTGGAAAAACACTGGTCATACTTTTGGTGGAGGAAAGCATAGTTGCAAAACGCTTTTGGGAAGATATCCTTAACGGCCAGTGCATAATCAAAACCACTGCTACAGGAGTGGAGGCATGGAATTATCTTCATAGTTCTGACAGTCCGAAGCCGGATGTTATTTTCTGCAATTATAACCTTCCGCTAATGAATGGCCGCGAATTGTTCAGGAAATGTTCGGATGATGAAAACACAAGGGACATTCCGTTTGTCTTTATTCTTTCTCCGGTGGATAGCGGCAAAAGGCTGGATCTTTTGCGTCGTGGTGCGGTTGAATGCATTTTCCGCCCCTATTCAAAAAACGAGATTTATAAAATCATCTATATGGTCATCTCCCTCTCAAACAAAATACAGCATTCAATTCTCTCGCAGATAGACAGGGCTGTTCGCGGTCAGATGAATGCATCTCCCCAACAGGAATACATGCAGGTGCAGACTCCGGTAATGGGAAACCTTACGCTGACTAATGCACAAACTTCAATCTTCATTGACTCTGGCCTTTCTTCACGTGAGCAGCAGATTGCAATCCTTATAAGTCATGGAAAAAGCGACAAGGAAATAGCCGATGTCCTTAATATTTCTCCGGCAACAGTTGCATCCCATAATAAGAAGATTTTCCGCAAGCTGAACGTACATAGCCGTGTAGAACTGATGGACAAAGTACGTTAAAATTCTGTAGAATGTGGAACTGAGGTTTTTATGGCAGGTAATTCTTTTGGGCAGGTTTTTAAGGTGACTACCTTTGGAGAAAGTCACGGAGAGGCACTGGGCTGTATTATAGACGGTTGCCCGGCCGGCATAGATTTTGACCAGGATTTTTTACAAAAGATGATGGACATGCGAAAGCCTGGTGCGGCCAATAATGTTGCAGTTACAGCCAGAAGTGAGGCGGACAGGGCTCAGGTATTAAGCGGTGTGTTTGAAGGTAAGACGACAGGAACACCCATTGCAATAATCGTTCAGAATACAAGCCAGATTTCAAAGGATTATTCTTCAATTAAAGATACGTTCAGGCCGGGACATGCAGATTACACTTACATGCAAAAGTACGGCATTCGGGATTACCGTGGGGGAGGACGTTCCAGCGGAAGGGAAACATGTGCCCGTGTTGCCTCCGGTGCTGTTGCCATGATGCTCCTTTCAAAATACGGAATAAAGGTTACTGCATACACAAAAAGGGCTGCGGGAATCTCGTGCTCTAAAATCAGTCTTGATGAAATTGAACAAAATCCCATGCGTGCTCCAGATAATGAGGCTGCAGGGTTGATGTCTCAAAAGATAAATGAATTAAGGGGCAAGGGTGACTCTGCCGGTGGAATAGTTGAATGTGTTGTAAGCGGTGTGCCTGCGGGACTTGGAGAGCCTGTATTTGACAAGGCGGATGCACTTTTGGCTCAGGCAATGCTTTCAATCGGTGCAATCAAAGGAATTGAATTCGGAGCGGGTTTTGCTTCTGGCGATCTGACGGGTTCAGTAAACAATGATCCAATGAGGAAAGGCGGAGTTTTTACAAGCAATAATGCAGGTGGAATACTTGGTGGAATTACACGCGGTGATGACATTGTTTTCCGTGTGGCAGTTAAACCTGTTCCAAGTATTTTCATCAAACAGCAGACAGTTGATGCATCACTTAATGAATGTGATATTTTAATAGAGGGACGGCATGATGTCTGTCTTTGTCCGCGCATTGTTCCTGTGGTTCAGGCGATGACGGCAATTACTCTGGCGGATTTGCTTTTAAGGAATCTGTCTTCTAAAACAAAGTAGGGGAATGCAATGAAAAAAAACAAAACCAAACACATACTTCTTATAATTCTGATTGTTCTTGTTGTGCTGGCAGCTTTTTCCGCCGTGATTTTTACCGGTGCAAAAAAAGCGGTTCATCCTGATGCAACGGCCCTTTTGAGTGAGCAGGAGAAAAAAGAACTGAGCCTGTATCTTGATTCACTTTATCCCGACAGGACTTCCATAGAGATAAAGCCGCTTCCATATTCAGTTGGATTTGATGAGCCTTCGCTTAAATGCGGCAGTGCGATTTTGATTGACACGCGTACGGGCAGCATCCTGTTTGAAAAAAATGCAGACGAGGAGATTCCTCCGGCTTCCATGACAAAGCTTGTGGAGATGTTCGTTGTGTATCAGGCGGTATCCAATGGTGAAGTATCTCTTGATGATGAGGTTCCGCTTCCTCCTGAATCATGGGCACGTAACCTTCCAAGCGATGCCTCAAGGATGTATCTTGATGAAGGCCAGCATGTTACGCTTAGGGAACTTCTTTTGGGGCTTGCCATTGCAAGTGGAAATGATGCCTCAATTGCGGTTGCAAATTACGTGTGCTCTGATATGGATGAATTTGTTGCGCGCATGAACAAGGTTATAAGTGACATGGGTTTGACAAAAACTCATTTTGTGGAGTCCAGCGGATACAGTGAATTGAACCTGACGACTGCACGTGAGTTTGCCACATTCTCACGCCAGTACATAAACAAGTATCCCGAGACACTTGAGCTTTATCATTCACAGCCTTCAATCACTTATCCTCAAAGAAAAAATCTTCCTGATAATCTTCAGAACACTCCCAGCTACAACAGCGTAAAGCAGATGAATACAAACCGCCTGCTTGATACGATTCAGGGATGCGACGGACTTAAAACAGGCTTCATTTACGAAAGCGGATACAACATTGCCGTTACTGCAGAACAAAACGGAACACGCTTCCTGTCTGTAACAATGCAGGGTCCGGGATCTTCAACTGCGGAAGGAAACAAATACCGTGTGCAGGACAACAAGGCCCTGTTCAATTATGCGTTCTCCAATTTTGCCGACTATACATCAGATATGGCAGAAAAAGAGCATGAGTTTACGGTTGGAGTTTTGGGCGGTGACAAAAATACTGTGCGTTTGGTTCCTTTGTATGATGAATCGCTTACAGTTCCATTCTTATTCGGCAATTCTCCCACTGAATCTGCTTCGGCGGTCAAGGCTTGGGCAACGGTGCCGGATGTACTGTATGGAGAAGTTGGACGCGGTCAGGTCTACGGCACGCTCAAATATACGTTGAACGGCAAGACACTCAGGGAAATACCTCTTGTGGCAGACCGTGACGTTCAAAAGGGAAATGTCTTAAAGCGTTTCTTTGGCTCAATAGAATACAAGCTCATTACAAAATTCTTAAAAAAGAACAATACAGAATCTTAAAGTTCCTGAACAGGGCATATCTCCCAGCCGGCATTAAGGATTGCGCTTAAAAGCAAATCCATGTGCTCGGTTAGGTATGTGTTGACTTTTCCTGTGTTTTTGCCAATCGTGATGGAAATAATTTTACCGTTCTTAAGGGATGCGACGACATCCTCGATTATCGAGCTTGATGATTCTGTTACGTTTACAGGACTTGCATCAACATAGGTGTAGCCGCTTTCATTGCCTGCCTTGCGCATCATTTCGTTTGCCTTGTAATCCGGGGCATGCCACAGCAGCGACAGTTCTTTTCCTGTGGCCGCAAGGAATTCATCTTCGTTTCTGGCAAGTCCGCGTTTTATAAATGACTCGTCAATCCTGAATGCAGGAGAAAGCAAATCTGCACTTGAATAAAAACTGGATGCACATTCAACTCCTGTGGAGGCAAGCTGTTTTGTTTCAAGCGGGTAACGCCTTATGAATTCTCCGTTGATGAAAAAGGTTGTCTTGATTCCGAATTTGTTTAAGTCCGACAGAACCTTTGCAAGACCGTCTGCGTTTTCCATTGCATCAAAAACTATGGCAATTTTCCTAGGGGCATTTTTTGCCTGAACGTCTGATTCAAACAGGGGATATGTCTGAAGTGAGCCTGAAAGTGCGCGTATGTTTATGGATGTGCCTGTGCTGTATGCCCTGTAGCGTCCGTTGCTTACGGTTTGGCTTTCTTTTTTACCGGTGGATGAGGTTTCCTTCCATGTGCCGTTCTCTGGAATGTATTCGTACCATTTGTCTCCGTCTGATGCTAGAATCTTTCCGTCGTCAAAGCATGCAGTCCGGGCTGAAGATAAATACAAAAAGCTTTCCCTGGAGTTTGAAGTGTTCCATTCAATTATCCTTTTGCTTCCACCAAGAATAATCGTGGATGAGTTTTTCCAGCAGAATGAATTGATTTTTTGTCCATTGTATTCGGCTGTTTTTTTCCATGAAGAAATGTCGTAAACGTAAAAACGGCTGTCACCAGCAAATGCTATTTTCTTACCGTCGGGTGAAACTTTCGGAAGGCCTGCGTTCTTTACCTGAACCTTCATGCCTGCATTTTTATCCACTGAATATGCACTGCAGATTTTTCCGCCGTTTTCATATTCCATGCTTTCCACCCAGAGGACAGGTTTTTTGTCTGAGGTCCAGAAAATTAATGAATCGATTACAGAACCATCACGTGCCGGAATCATGAACATTGAATTTACGCTTGCAAAATAAAGTCCCTGTTGAACACATGAAAAATATGTAACGATGTTCTCTCCGCTGACAGTTACAAAGCTTTTTCCGTCCTGGGATGAATACAGCTTGTCCTTCTGTGAGTCAAAGAGGTAGGGGAGGCGTGCGATTATTGTTCCATAACCGACAAGTGGTGCATACATTGCGCGGTTGTACAGTTCGTTCTCGTAGATTTTATAGATTATGTCATCATGCACGTAAAGCATGTTTTTGTCATTTGTCCAGCTTACGCAGTTGATCGATCCGCTTCCTATAACCCTCATGTCCTCGGAAAGGCCTACGGACCGGAACATTGATTCTGGTGTGGCAAAATAAACGACATTGTTTTTCTCGTATAGGACAGTTTTAGAATCCGGTGCCCATTTTACAGGAATCTTGTCATATTCATTTTCGCATCTGTCTGAAAGGACAACTTCTTTTCCGTTGGCAGTGTTCTGCAGGATGATGACTGCACTTGTATTTTTCCCGGGGCGCAATACGCAAAGCCATTTGCCGTCTGGACTTGCACTGGCAGGTGGAGTATGGGAATATGAGGTGGAAATCTTCTCCTGGTTAAATGACCATTCAACTCTGTTTTTCTTGATGTTGAATTTGGCGTTTCCGTATCTGTTCCTGATTTGGACAGTTGATCCTCCGTCCAGCATTTCCATTTGCTCGGGGTATGCGCTTAGTATGGATGGAAAAATCTCTGTGGGTTTTTCTTCTATTCTACTTAAGAAAAGAGAGTCAAAGGTATTTGAGGATGCGAATTCTTCCTTGATGTTAAAAAGGAGATTGTTTTCTGAGTCGATGTCCAGCGGTGTAAATGAATTAACGGCAGTCGTCTGGGAAAAAACTGCCGTGGCTTGAATTGCTGAAAAAAGAACAAATGTCAGGAATCTTTTCATTCATCCTCCCATAAACTGAAAAAGTTATTTAAGGAGCGTCTGGGGATCCACAAGACTTCCGTTTTTGTAAACAGTAAAGTGCAGGTGAGGTCCGGTTGAATAACCTGTTGAACCTACAAGACCGATTTTGTCTCCCTGAGAAACCCTGTCGCCTTTTTTGGTAAGAATCTTGCTCATGTGGGCATACAGTGTCTGATAGTTGTCATGATGGTTTATGATTACGTAATATCCGTAAGTGTTGTTGTAGCCTGTGAATGCAACGGTTCCTGTCATGGCTGCCTTGATTGCTGTTCCAGTTGGACATGCCATGTCAATTCCAGTGTGGTTCTTCCTTACGCCGGAAATCGGGTCGATTCTTGAGCCGAATTTTGATGTAAGACGCCATGAGGCTGTAATCGGATAGCGGAATACTTCTCCCATTGCACGTTCAAGTGTGTCGCTGTCGAGTCTTGCACCTGGGATAAAGATTTCCTGTCCCACACTCAATGTTGAGCTTGAAAGGTCATTTACGTCAAGAAGATCTGCCACGCTTACTGAATACTTTGAGCTGAGCTTGTCCAATGTCTCGCCGGAGCTAACTGTGTGAACAAGGCCGTCGCGGGAAGGAATGCGGAGTTTTTGTCCCACTTTCAGGTCACGTACATTGCCGATGTTGTTCACGCCGATGATTGTGTCGATTTTTGAAAGGCCAAATTTATAGCAGATTCCACCGACAGTATCATTTGAACGGACTGTGTATTTCTGGAAGGAAACCGGCTGCATGTATGTTATGGCTGGAACCACTGCATTACCGTCTTCGTCTAGCACGTTTCCTGAGGCATCAAAATATGCGTCATTGTTCATTGCAAAAAGAGCAAGTGCATTGTCAAGTACGGCGGATTCACTTATGTCATCGTTTACAAGGGAAATTCCTGTGGCAAAGCTTTCCTTGTAAGAGATTGTATCTACGACCTTAACAGGTATGCATACGGATGCTACGGCTGCAGGAATAATCCACATGAACGGTATGAAAGAGATTACCTTGCGTATACAGATCTGGAAATATGATTTTGCTGTCAAAAATGCATTTTTAACGGTAAAATGCCTTGGAAGCGTAAAAGTTGTGGTTTCATAGGATTTATATAAAGGTCTGCGTCTTTTTATCCCCACAAAAAACTTTTTAAGACCGATAGAATTATGATATGTATTTTTTTGCGTATAATTTATGATTTCCATATTATATGTATCGACATTCTTTTCTTTCCATATTAGAATAATTCTTGAGGATGACAGGTAAAATATGAAACCTTTTTTAAAGAAATATGTTTTGTTCGGGCTTTTTTGGGGTGTCATAATAGGTGTTTTCCTTAAATTTTTTGTGTTGGACATACTAAAAGTGGAAGGAGTGTCCATGGAGCCTGCTTTTAAGGACAAAAGCTCCGTTTTTGTGAACAAACTGGCATATGGTCTGGACATCCCGTTCGGGGACAGTCAGTTTTTAAGCTGGAGCAGGCCCAAAGTCGGCGATGTTGTGGTTTTCATGAAGGACGGCAACCTTGTGGTCAAACGATGTGCGGCAATTTCTGGTATGCCACTGGATTATTCTTTCGATTCTGGGTATAATCTTTCTGCGGGTGGGAAGTCGTATTCGCTTACGGCCCTGCAATATCATCTTTTGGTTGGAAACGATCATGTTCCGGACGGGACTATTCTTGCAATCGGTGATAACGAGGCAAAATCAATTGATTCAAGGGATTATGGTTTTGTTCCCGAGAAAAACATTTTGGGTAGAATAATATGCAGGTAAACGGGTTCTTAAAGAAGGGGAGAGTAAGGTTTTTTATCGCAGTCTCCATTCTGCTGCTTGTTCTTATATTCATTTCATATTCCAAGCTGTCGGTTAAGCCACAGACTCCAATAGCGCCTTCTGCACCAACAGTTGAGCGTGGTTCAATTGTCGACAGAAACGGAAAGCCGGTGGCAGTACCAACCAGGTTCTACCATTTCGGTGTAACGCCCAAGATGATTAGCAATCCCTCTACTTTTGCGGCTGTGATGGCACCAGTTCTTGAGATGCCGGCCGAAGAAATCGTATCCATAATCGAAAGCAAAAGAGACGCACAGTTTACCTTCATCAAGAAGAAAATCACCCAGGAACAGTACGACGAGCTTTATGAACTTGCCAAGCAGAATGATTGGTCGGTTTTCTGCCGTTTTGACGCAATTCCGTGGCGTGTTTATCCTATGAACGACCTTGCAAGCCAGCTGATAGGCTACATGGGAACCGAGGAAAGGGGATGGAGCGGAATAGAGTTCAGTCAGCAGAATATCCTTAGCCCGGATGTAAGCTCTGCGGAACCAGGAACCACGGTTTACGGAAAAAACATCTACCTTACCATAGACGCAAACCTTCAGTACAAGCTGGAAAAGATAGCCAAGGATTCAATGGCGGAAACCCAGGCCGAAAGCTTCATGCTCATTGCCTGTGATGCAAAATCAGGGGAAATCCTCTCTTACATCAGCCTTCCTTCCGTGAACCTGAATGATTATCCCAATGCGACAGATGCCCAAAAGATTGACCGTCCCGCAGTTTACAGCTATGAACCTGGAAGCGTTTTCAAGATTTTTACGGCAGCCTCTTATCTTGATTCGGGTGTAATAACTACGGATACCTCATTCTTGTGCGACGGACTTTACACAAGGACCACGGGATTAAACGAAACCATAACAATCCACTGTCTTGACCACCACGGATACCAGACTGTACGCGGTGCCCTGGAACTTTCCTGCAACGACATCTTTGCCCAGATGAGCGACCTTTTGCCCACCGACCAGTTCCTTTCATACATTCACAAGTTCGGGTTCGGCTCAGTTACGGGTGTGGAACTTTCCTACGAGGAAGACGGTTTTGTAAAGAGTCCCACTGATGCAAGCTGGTCTGCACGTACAAAGGCAACCATGTCCATCGGTCAGGAGCTTATGGTTACGGCACTTCAGATGGTTCAGGCGGCTGGTGTAATTGCAAACGACGGACTTCCGCTCAAGCTTTCTTTCATCAAAAAGATTACGGACAAGGACGGCAATGTTGAATATACCCACACTCCTGAATACGGAAACCGTGTGCTTAAAAGTTCAACCGCAAGATACATCCTTAGCTGCATGGAAACCACTGCGGAAAAGGGAACGGGAACAAAAGCTGCTTTGGGAGACATATCAATCGGCGTAAAGACTGGTACGGCACAGATGGCAGTCAACGGAGTCTACAGCGACACGGACTTCATCTCCAACTGTATGGCAATTTTCCCGATAGAAGACCCGCAGATTGTCCTCTACATCGTGATTGAAAAGGCAAAGGGAGAAACCTACGCAGGCCGCATCGTTGCCCCTGTAATCCGTCTGGCAGCTGATGAGATAATCGACCACCTGGGAATGACACGCGAGGGAGCACCTGCACTTGAACATTCCGGCATGGTTTCAATTACAGAAAACACACCGATTTCAATGGCGGCCACAGTTCCCAATTTCCTGGGAAGGCCAAAACGAGACATACTCCCGCTCATAGAAAACGACAGGAACATCACGTTCATATTCCACGGAGAAGGCTGGGTCAAGAGTCAGAGCCCCGCACCTGGCAATCCACTTACGGAGAACACGACAATTGAACTCTTCCTGGAATAATAACATTTCCCTGTTTCAAAAAAGATTCCCCCAGCTTTATCAGATGCTGTTGCCCCAGATTAAAAAATTTGAAGACGGCGAACTGAATGTTCCCCTTGAATATATTGAGGCAAAAAACGGATCTTCCAGTGCCAGCTATGAGGGTATCATGCTCCATTCAAAATATAATCCTGAGCGTGAGGCAGAACAGCTTGTCTCCACATGTTCCGATGACTGTCCTTGTGCGGTGTTTCTGGCATTCGGTCTGGGTTATGCTCCGATAGTCTTTGCAAAAAAACACCCTGATGCGGCTCTGATTTTAGTCGAAAAGGACCCCGTGTTTTTGTTTGCCGCATTTGCAACCTTGGACTGGCAGCCTGTACTCGAACATTCCGAAATCATATTTGCAGTTGATGCAGACGTTCAGACTGCTTCTTCCCTGATACGTCCCCACAATTCAAACGACATGGCAATTTTTTCCAATGCAGCATGGACAAGCCACGACAAGGAATATTTTGAAACCCTGCGTTCTGCAATTTCACGGGACAGCCATAAGAATCAGGTGAACACAAATACCTTGGAAAAATTCTCACGCCTGTGGTTAAGGAACAGCTGCAAAAACCTTCCGTATCTTGCACAGCTTGGCGGCGTAAAGGATTATTTTGGAATTGCGCCCAGTACGGTTCCTTTTGTGGTTCTTGCGGCAGGTCCCAGTCTGGAAACAATTCTTCCCCATCTTGCCGAACTTAAAAAGCGTGCGGTATTGATTTGTGTGGATACGGCTTTACGTGCATGCCTTAATGCGGGTGTCGAGCCTGATTTCATTGTGCTTGTGGACCCCCAGTATGCGTGTGCAAGGCATGTTGAATTCCTTTCTTCCCCAACTTCTGTCCTGATAGCGGAGAGTGCCGTGTGGCCGTCCGTGTTCAGGTTTAACTGCAGGGAGATTGTCCTGTGTTCTTCGCTTTTTCCCATCGGCCAGTATTTTGAAAGGCATCTTGGTCAAAAGGGTGCCCTTGGTGCCGGAGGAAGTGTTGCCACAACTGCATGGGATTTTGCAAGAAAGTGCGGGGCAAAGAAAATCTACATGGCAGGAATGGACCTTGGTTTTCCCGGAAAGCAGACCCACATCAGAGGTTCCCAGTTTGAAGAAAGGAGCCACCGTCTGTCAAAGCGGACAAACACTGCCGAAAGCGACGGAGTAAACGCCCTGTTCTCTGCATGCCCCAAAAAAGGATGCGACTACAACGGAAACGAAATGCTCACCGACGAGAGGATGTCTATCTTTTCATGGTGGTTTGAAAACTCATGTGCAACGGCAATTCAGGACGGTCAGGAAACCCTTACGCTCACCCCACAAAGCCTTGCAATCAAGGGGATAAAAAAATCGGATGTAAGTGAAATCCTTTCCATGCCTCCGATGGAACGTGAAAAAGAGGGATTCTTTATCCGTGCCCAAAAGCAGAAAATCCTGAGTCAGGAAGAAGCCAAAAATGCAGGATCATATCAGTCTGTCCTCAATTCATTCAAGTCAAGGCTCCAGAAGTTAAGGGACCTTGCAAAAAAGGGACGCTCGCTGTGCAAAAAGGGAATGCAGGACCGCCTTAAAATCCCCGAGGTCAACGCCGAACTTAGCCGCATAGATGCCCAAATCCTGAGTTCCGATGCAAAAGATGCCGCCGCCCTTGTATTCCCCACGGAACGCCAGCTTAAGGAACTGTCCAAAAACCTCCCTGAATCCCCCGAACTAAAGGCCCTGTCCTATTCCGACCTGATCTATACCGAATTAAACCGCGCCATAGAAGAGTACCTTGAGCTCTTGTGAATTCCTAATTCCTCATTGTTATATAATTGACTGTAAGTTGAAATAACGATAGAATGAAGGAATGAAACCAGTATTGATTAAAGATTTGCTTACCTCTGAACCCGATGGCAGGACTGTTACTGTCTGCGGATGGGTCAGGACAAAACGTGATTCAAAGAACCTTGTATTTATTCAAGTTAATGACGGAAGCTGTTTTGCTTCAATTCAGCTCACATATGACAGGACCAATCCGGGAGATGCCGATCCCAATGCAGTAGAAGAAGCCCTCAAGGATTTGGGAACTGGTGCCTCACTTCGCGCCGAGGGAAAACTGATTCCTTCTCCAGCAAGCGGTCAGGCTGTTGAAGTTACGCTGCAAAAGCTTACGGTTTTGGGAAAATGCCCTGCCGAAGAATATCCCTTGCAGAAGAAAAACATGAGCATGGAGTACCTTAGGGAAAACGCCCACCTCCGTGCAAGGACAAATACATTTGGTGCCATGTTCCGCTTAAGGAGCCAGATGGCAATAGCATTGCACACATTCTTCCAGGAACGCGGATTCGTATACATCAACACGCCGGAGATTACATGCTCTGATGCAGAGGGTGCCGGAGAGATGTTCCAGGTAACGACACTTTCCCTTGAAAAGATTGCAGAGCTTGGTGTTAAGGCCGGTGCCAAGGGAATGAAGCCTGAGGACGCATACAAGATCGTTGACTACAGCAAGGACTTCTTTGGTAAAAAGGCAGGCCTCACAGTTTCAGGCCAGCTTGAAGCGGAAACACTTGCCACTGCATTGAGCCGCGTCTACACCTTTGGACCGACATTCCGTGCTGAAAATTCAAATACACCACGCCACTTGAGTGAGTTCTGGATGTGCGAACCCGAGATGGCATTCTTTGACCTGTTTGACGACATGGATCTTGAAGAAGAATTCCTCAAGTACATGCTCAACTGGGCGCTTACAAAATGCCGTGAAGACATGGAGTTCTTTGAAAAGAGGATTCAGCCCGGTGTCATCGCTCAGATCCAGCATGTTGTTGACACACCGTTCAAGAGGATTACATACACGGAAGCCGTTGAGCTTTTGGAAAAGCAGAACGACAAATTTGAATTCCCGATTACATGGGGAAAGGAACTTCAGACCGAACACGAGCGTTATCTTACAGAACAGATTTTCAAGGCGCCTGTGATGGTTTACAATTATCCAAAGGAAGCAAAGGCATTCTACATGAAGCAGAACGAACCCGACGAAAAGGGACGCATCACGGTTCGTGCCGTTGACGTTCTTGTTCCGGGACTTGGTGAGATTACCGGTGGCTCTGAGCGTGAGGAAAACTACGACAAGCTGCTTGAAGTCTGCAAGGAACGCGGAATGGACATGTCAAACTATCAGTGGTATCTTGACCTGCGTCGCTTTGGATCAGTTCCTCATTCAGGATTTGGATTGGGATTTGCAAGACTCTTGCGTTATATAACCGGTATGGCAAATATCCGAGATGTAATTCCATACCCAAGGGCACCTAAACTGGCGGATTTCTAAAGAAAAACCAACCTAAGGAAGGAAAAATGGCGGAAGAAAACAGAGACCTTTACGGTAAGAAGATTTATTTTGTAAGCCCACCCTATACTATTCGCAATCACGTTATACCGCTTTTGCGCAATATGGAATATGAGGTTTACATCATAGACAATTACCGGGACCTGAAGAACCTGCTCAGGAAGAATCCCTATTCAGTATGCTTCATCAACCTTGACGCACACCTTACGACATACGGCTGGTATGTTTTTGTGGAGGACTTCAAGGATGACGAGCGGCTGAAAGATGTTACGGTCGGTTTCATTTCCGAAAGAATCACAGCTGGAGAAAAGGAGTACTTCCTCAAGAACCTTCAGCTTAAGGCAGGCATCATAAATCCTTCCGGCGTGATGAATAAGATAGCGGAAAAAATCGCAGACATTCTGGAAATGAACAGTGCGAAGGGCAGGCGACAGTACGTCCGTGCAAACTGCCTGAATGACAAGACAGCCGTGCTTTTCTATACCCAGAACAACCTCCTTCATCAGCTCAAGCTTGTGGACATAAGCATTGTAGGTGCCGCAGTTAAACTTGAATCAAATGATGATTTGCCACAGGTAAATTCAGTAATAAGAAGCGCAACATTAAAACTTGGTACAAGACAGTTCATCATTGACTTTGTTGTTTTCGCCATCCATCAGCGCGGAGACAGGCAGTTGATGATTACACTGTTTGTTCCCGAGACAGTGGGTGGATCAAAACCCGCCATTCAGGAATACATCTATGACATCCTGCAGGAACAGGTCATGTCAGAAATCTCTAATGACAAGCCCGATGACAAACAATACAATCAGCTCGGAAAATCCATAGCAGAAGCCGTACACGCTCAGGAAACCGCAAAGAAGAAAAAGTAGCTGTAAAATTAAGAATTAAGAATTATGAATTATGAATTACGCATTAATAAAAGCCCTTGACATCAATCATTAAATCATTATACTGATACGCAATACCGGGGTGGCTTTGTGGCCTGAGATTATACCCGCACGGATTCTGCATGGAGTCCGCAACCTGATCCGGATAATGCCGGCGGAGGAAGTATGAAAATCAATACTTTCAAATCAAAATTCATTTTATCATCTATCGTGCTTCTGTCATTGACTTTGACAGCATGTTCAAAAAAACAGGAATCAAAAGAAACGGTTAAAGACGATCCACGCAAAAAGGAAGTGGTGGTTTATTCCTATGACAGTTTTGTAGGCGAGTGGGGGCCTGGACCTGAACTTGAAAAACTGTTTGAGCAAAAGACAGGACTTGACCTTGTTTTCGTTGACTGCGGAGATGCGGTGCAGGCATATAACCGTGCCGTATTGGAAAAGGATGCGGTGCAGGCAGACGTGATTGTCGGAATTGACAACAACCTTGCGGATAAGGCTCGTGCCTCGGGAATACTTGAGCCATACACGCCAAAGGATGCGGTTTCAAATACTTCTTCTACCGTTGCATCTTTTGCCCAGAGTGCATTGGGTAACGACGGACTTTTAACCGCCTATGATTACGGACACTTCGCAATGATTTACGACAGCGAATCATCTGTGCCGGCTCCCTCTTCTCTTGAAGATTTGACCAAGGACATTTACAAAAAGAAAATCATCCTGATGGACGGACGCACTTCAACACCAGGACTTGGCTTTGTTGCATGGACGCTTGCCGTTTATGGTGATGATTATGAATCATACTGGAAGGCCCTTGCACCAAACATCCTTACGATGACTTCCGGCTGGAGCGAAGGCTGGGGAATGTTCCAGAACGGTGAGGCTCCACTTTGCATAAGCTATACCACAAGTCCCGCATACTGTGTTGAATACGAGGACACCGACAGATACAAGACTCTGGTTTTTGATCAGGGACACGTGCTTCAGGTAGAAGGTTACGGTCTTTTGAAGGATGCTCCCAATCCTGATGGTGCAAAACTTTTCATGGACTTTTTGATTTCTAAGGAAGCCCAGGAAGTTCTTCCGCTGACACAGTGGATGTATCCTGTAAACCCAAATGTTGAGATGCCGGAAAGCTATAAAACAGCCGCTCCAATTCCAGACAAAACTTTGAGTGTGGACAGTGCCAAAGTAAACAGTGCCCTGGAAAAAGTTTCCGACATTCTTTTGGGCAGTTAATTTTGTGATGAAAAAAATCGGACGCATTCTGGCATCCAGCATCGGAATCATTTCGCTTTTAATTGTGGCATTGTGTTTTCTTGTGCCGTACATAAAGGCCGTGCTTCCTGCGTTTTCTTCTTCCGCTGATTTGACTTTGAGTGCGTCCAGAATTTTCAGGATATTCATCTATACTTTTTTGCAGGCATTCTTGTCCATGCTTGTTGCCTTGCTTGCAGGACTCCCCGCCGCATATTTGATTTCAAATACCAGAATACCAGGAAAACGGTTTTTGGTTTCGCTAGGTTCAATTCCGCTTTGCATTCCTCCGCTGATTATCGCGCTTGCATACATTTCATGTTTTGGCATGAATGGAATCTACAACAGAATCTTGATGAACATCTTTGGCCTGAATGATTTACCCATTCAAATCTTGTATTCGTTTTTTGGCGTGGTGATGGTGCAGGGCTTTTACAATTTTCCGCTTGTGATGGTAACGGTTTCAGACAGGTGGACGGCTCTTGATTCAAGTACTGAATGTTCTGCAAGAATCTTGGGTGCCTCACGGTGGCGTGTTTTCTGGACGGTGACATTTCCACAGCTTGTGGGTTCGATTGTTTCCTCATGCATTCCTGTTTTCCTATACTGCTTTTTTTCATTCATGATTGTGCTGCTCTTTGGTTCTGCGGGAGGAACGACTCTGGAAGTTGCGGTATATCATGCGGGAAGAAGCGACTTGAATTTTTCCAATGTTGCAGTCCTTTCGCTTTTGGAAACCGCTTCTGCATTTTTGATTCTGTTTATTTATTCAAAGCTGGAAAATAAAAGTGAACGGAATTATCAGCATTCGTTTGGAATAAAGAATAAAAGAAATGTCCCGTTTTATATTGTCTTTTACATCGTGCTGTTTATGTTTTTCCTTATGCCACTTTTTTCTGTAGTGTTTTCTTCGCTTTCTGCGGGGGCATGGAAAAAGGTTTTGGGGATGAATGGAATTTTTACGGCAATCAGAAATACTCTGATTACTGGTTTGTCCACGGCGGTGCTCTGTACAATAAGCGGATTTGTCTATGCCCTGTTTTTGCGCATGAACGATAGACTCAAAAATAATTTGATGGTAAAAACTGTTCCGCTTTTACCGATGGCAGTTTCGTCTGTGACCATGGGGATTGGCTTTTCTTCTTTGGTAAGGCATGGAAATCCTCTGGTATTGGTTCTTGCACAGTCAGCCCTCTCATGGCCCTTTGCATTCAGGCAGATTCACGGCCAGATGTCAAACATTCCAAGGGAAGTCTTGCAGTCGAGCCTTTTGCTTTCGGAACATAAATTGCATTCGGTATTTTCCGTCATCATTCCGTATGCAAAAAAGGGAACCGTAAGTGCATTCTGTTTTTGTTTTGCAATCAGTGCAGGAGATGCCACCTTGCCATTGGTTCTTTCAATTCCGAAATTTGACACTCTTTCGCTCTTTACATACAGGCTTGCGGGTTCGTACAGGTTTAAGGAAGGTTCGGTTTGTGCTCTGGTGCTGGGGCTTTTGTGCATGGGAGTTTTTGCAATTGCGGGAATTTATAAACGAGGAGGAAAGGATGTTTCTTGAATGTTCGAATCTAAGGCGGGAATTTGCACATTTTTCTCTTGACGTTTCTTTTTCTGTGGAAGAAAACCACATGGCATCCCTTGTGGGACCCAGCGGTTCAGGAAAGTCAACGATACTTTCGATGATAGCGGGACTTGTGAAGCCGGAAAAATCGTGCGGTACAAAAATCATTCTGGACGGAAAGGACATTACGAATCTTGATCCTGGAAAAAGGAACTGCGGAATGGTGTTTCAAAATCCATCGTTGTTTTTAAACATGAGTGTGGAAGATAATGTCGCATACGGTTTAATCTCCCGTGGAATGAAAAAGAAAGAAGCAAGAAAACAGGCGGAACAGTTCCTTGAAAAATTCAACATGGCAGGTTTTGCAAAAAGAAATCCCGAAACCCTGAGCGGAGGAGAAGCACAGAGGGTGGCACTTGCAAGGACCTTAATCGTACAGCCAAAGCTGGTTTTGTTCGATGAACCCCTAAGCGCCCTGGATGAAGACTTAAGGAAAAAACTTGCACAAGAAATCAGTAACATGCAAAAAACGATTCCCTTTACCGCCATCATGGTGACGCACGACATTAAGGAAGCCCTTTCCATTTCCGACGACATAATCCAAATTGAAAAAGGGAAGATTGTCTGGTGTGGAAAGAGTTGTGAGTTTAACAAGGCATGACAGATAGAAGTAATTGACGCTTGATGGATTAATTTATAGACTATATAATTACAAAGTGAGGGGTTAAGAATGAAGAAAAGAGCGTTTGTTTTCATATTATTTCTTTTTTTGATTTCTCTGATAATTTGTGTGCTTTTATTATTCAAGCCACGGAGTAAATATGAAAGGTCTTTTAAATCACAATACAATGAATTGTCGGATTTGAACAAACAAAGGTTAAAAGAGGATTTTGTCATTATAAAGGGTGATATTATTTTTGTTGATACTGAAAAAATTACAGGGATAGAATTGTCGGATGTGATTATCAACAAAGATTTAATTAAAGATGATGAAGAGCGTTTTTATATATCTCACTTGATACGAAATATCTTGATTGATGGTGCAGTTATAGAAAATTATGATGAGAATGGAAATGATTTTGCGATGTCGCCTTGTGTTAATGTTGACAGTCAGTATATTGTTTCACATAAGGACAACATAATAAAAGTTTTGTATTATCTTTTGCACAAAGACTACTTTAATCTCTACGAAAAGCTTCAAAGTTCAGGGGAAAAGATTTTTAACTGTCCTCAGCTTGAAGCAATAAAGGATGATTTAAAAGAATTAAAGGACAGATTGATTAACGAAAAAGCAATAGAATTTGTTACGGTAGAGATTCCGGATCAGGTCCGGAATGACGCTGTTTTAAATCTGAAATGAAACTGTTTTAAATCTGGAATGAAACTGTTTTAAGTTTGAACTGATACTACATGATTTTATTGCCTATATTTAAAAAAATGATTATATTATAACTATACTATCTATTCAGGAAATTATTCGAGGTATATATGGCGGAAAACTGTAATCATGCTTGTTCGGGATGCTCTGTGGAAAACTGTTCTCAGAGGGACCTTCATGAAAAATTGAACGAGGCTTCTTCCGTAAAAAAGGTTATTGCGGTTGTCAGCGGAAAGGGCGGTGTAGGTAAGTCTCTTGTTACAAGCCTTCTTGCAAGTAAGGTGGCAAAGGACGGTTATCGTGCGGCCATACTGGATGCGGACATCACGGGACCTTCCATTCCTACTGCATTCGGATTGGGTGCTGAACGTGCGGAGGCCGGTACAATGACCGGTTCTGACGGCCAGCAGAAGGACTTCATCAAGCCTGTTGTGAGCAAGGGTGGGGTTCAGGTAATGTCCATGAATTTCCTTTTGCCCGATCAGACTGATCCCGTAATCTGGAGGGGACCTGTCATTTCCGGTGCGGTACGTCAGTTCTGGTCTGATGTAATCTGGGACAATGTTGATTTTATGTTCGTTGACTGTCCGCCGGGAACTGGTGACGTGCCCCTTACGGTATTCCAGTCTATACCTGTTGACGGCATTATCGTGGTGTCTTCCCCGCAGCAGCTTGTTCGCGTGATTGTTGAAAAGGCTGTGAACATGGCAAACATCATGAACGTTCCTGTCCTTGGTTTAATCGAAAACATGAGCTATGTAAAATGCCCAGACTGCGGAAAGGAAATCCGTGTGTTTGGAGAAAGCAACATCGACGGCATTGCAAAGGATTTTGGACTCAAGGTTTTGGCCCGCATTCCAATCGAACAGGAAATGTCAGTTTCAATAGACAACGGTGAGGTGGAAAAACTGGATGCTAGCTGTCTGAATGAAGCGGCGGAAGCTGTTGAGTCATTCATCAAGAAAGTTTGACAATAATGTGCAGGTTGATTCTCGCTCCAATGGCAACGCTAAGCCATGAGGCGTTCAGGATGGCGGTTGAAAAATTCGGGGGTGCTGACGAATACTTTACCGAGATGATTCATGCGCCCTCGCTTGTTACGATGGGACCCTACGAAAAGTTTTACCTGATGGACGGTCCCGTTCCTGAAAAAATCGTGTGGCAGCTTACGGGAACCAATGCTCAGAGTATGGCAGCCGGAGCGGAAATTGTTGTCCAAAAAAACGGAATCGGAATCGACCTTAACATGGGGTGTTCTGCTCCTCAAATCTATAAAACTGGTGCGGGGGTCTCATGGATGCTAAAGCCTGTCTCCGAAACGGAAGCGATGGTCAAAGCCGTAAAGAAGGTTCTGGATGAATGTGAGGCCCAGACCGGAATGCACAAACGTCTAAGCGTAAAATGCAGGCTTGGTGCGGATGACTTTAGCGACGACGGATTCTTTTCTTTTTGCGACATGCTGGTGGCAAACGGTGTTGAATTGATAACGCTTCATCCAAGGACTGTAAAGGAAAAACTTCGCGGTCTTCCACGTTACGAATATGCGGAAAAGCTTGCACTAAGGCATCCTGAAATTAACGTCTATGTAAACGGCGAGATAAGGGACGTCCAGTCGGCAAGGCATGCAATGGAAAAGGTTCCGCACGCAAAGGGAATCATGATTGCAAGGATGGCGGCCCAGAAACCGTGGATATTCGCACAAATCAGGCATGGGCTAAAGGAAGATGACGGAACTTCGCTGACTGTGGATGCAAGGGAGCTTGCATTGCAGTTCATTCAGGACATACAGGAGCGGCAGCCAAAGGAATTCTGGAGGACAAGGATACAGAGGTTCTTTTCCTACTACTGCGACAATTTTTCTTTTGGTCATTATTTTAAGATGCAGCTTTTGAACTACCATTCAACTGAAGAATGCCTTGAAAAAATCAATTCGTATTTTGAAAAATGTCCCGATGACAGGATGATAAAAGTTTACTGATCCTGAATTTTAAAATCCGGCACTTCCTTTATCTTGTTGTATTTCCAGTCGTGGGCATGGTTTCCGGGCAGGCCCTTTTCTATCCTTTCGTTTTCACGGTTCAGTTGGTGCTGGATCATTTTCTTGAATACATCCATTAGAGGTTCGGGGTTTACGCTCTTGTCTTCAATTCCGGCTTCCTGAAGTTCCTTTATGATGTAGTAGCATGACTCGATTGTGGAAACACAGTATTCGGCGGGTTCCCTCTTGAAGGTGAATATTGATTTGTATGATCCGCTGAAAGAAAGCTTTGGCAGGCTGTGCAGGTTTTTGCTCAGGGCAATCATTTTCTTTGAGCAGAACCATGTTGAATCGATTATGATTACAAGCAGGGTCTTGTTTCCCACCGCTTCTTTGAATCCTTCCTTTTTTGCGGTCCATGCGTCATCGCCGGGATACATCAGTACCGGGTAATACTGTTCGTCGTTAAGGAGCGCGTTCAGGTGTGGATTGTCGGTAAAGTCAATTCCCACAAGAATCATGCTGCCTGGCAGACGAATCGAAGCAAGCCGTCCTGTTCCGGTCCTCTGCCTTTTGGCTTCCTTGGGGTGCATGAGTAATATGAATTTGACTTTGGTGTCAACCTGCTTCAGGTCTCCACAAAAACATGATGAAAGCGGCCTCAAGCATTTGTAGCAAATGTCTGCCATTTATCCGATGAGTTCCAGAAGTCCGTCCTTTCCAACCGCACCGACTTTTTCTCCCGCAAGAATTCCCTTGTTGAACAGCTTGAAATTCGGGATGCTCATCACGTCATAGTTTTGTGCAAGTTCCGGGTTTTCATCCACGTTCACCTTGCAGAATTTCACCTTTCCGTCAAGTTCTTCCGAAAGCTCTTCTACAACGGGACCCATCATCTGGCATGGTCCGCACCAGCTCGCCCAAAAATCCACCACAACCGGGATTCCGCTCTTTAAAACTTCCGCTTCAAAATTTTCACTTGTCACGATAACCGCCGCCATGTGCCGCCTCCTGAATTTGTTTCATTCTATATTAAAATGTAATAAAAAACCGTGTGGAAGTCAATGTTTGATTTAATTAAGAATGCAGAATGCATAATTATGAATTATGAATTGAGCTTGTCTTGCTGAATGGAGATTGAAGAAGAGGTTTGTCACGCGGATTCGAAAAATCTACGATTTTTCTTTAAATTTTGGGTGTTTGTCTGGTTGGTGTTCTCATCTTGCTGTTTGGTCATTCCGGGCTTGACCCGGAATCTTAGCGTTGTATATTTTGTAGATGTTGTCTCTTGCCGATTGGGTTAAGAAAAGTCGATTTCTATACGCCAGCTTATCCCAAAAAACTTCCACTCCCCCCCCCAAAAAAAAAGCCAAACAAAAAAATCCTTTTTTAAGGAATTACCACCGAATTATAGGCAGAGTTTTGATGTTTTTTCCAAAGGAAAAATGCGAGCCTTCGCGAGCAAAGCGAAACTCTTTAGCAAGCGTAAGCTTGCGTCAATCCGCGTGACAAAAAAAATCAAAAATTTCTCCCAAAAATTGTTAAAAAACTCAAATTTGATGCTAACTATATGGTATAGAGCAAATTTATTTTTAAGGAGGACTTTATGACAAAAAAGAAAAAGTCACCGTCATGGGAGGAATTGACCTTTGCAAACAATTTCCTCTTCTGCAAGATAATGGAAAGCGAGCCTGAACTTTTTAATTCATAATTCTTAATTCATAATTCTTAATTAGAAAAAGGTCTTTTTCAATGCCTCAGCATATGCTAATATGGAAGGAGAAGAGGCAAAGAACTCCTTCAAGTACCTGAAGGAGCATAGCGCCCAAAGCGAACTGACCAAATCCATTGAGGAAAAGGTGAACTTCGCAAAGAAAAACATGACATGG
>JAEEGL014642949.1_pt1 | contig 86918 bp, 152 predicted proteins | sample 9134231 | NCBI WGS metagenome assembly JAEEGL01 (sample SAMN16246548, study PRJNA631951) | gut metagenome | biome: gut microbiome; feature: rumen; material: fiber-attached | host: Bos | place: Iran: Karaj | collected 2018-10
AAGCTCAAAAAAGACATAGTTAATCCTAAAGGCTATTTTGTTAGTTTTAATGAGGTTATGTTTAGAATGCTAAAAGTTGACTAAAACTAAAAAGTTAAGATCTTAAAGCAGAAAGTCTTGAGCATTCCATTTAGAGGAAGCAAGAACCAACGGATCTTGAAGAGAGGAATTAGCTTTTGATGGAAATAGAAGAACTAGACTTCAATGTTCCTATAACAATAACTAGATTTTATTGCTTCTATAGAGATGTATTCAGAAAATGCTTCACTAAAGATGAGATAGGAAGTGTTGAAGCTTATATCAAGATAAAGTCTGATGCATAGTTGTATGACAATGAATATGAATATCATCTTGATTTCATGAAAGATGATGGAAAATATGTTGCATGCTTCATATATTGCTGGTTTCCAAAGATAAAGATGCTCGCAGCTGAGTTTGCATGTGTAGAAGAACATTATAGAGGAAAAGGCCTTGCAAAGATGCTTATGAAGCATGTTGAGCAGAAGTATGACTTCAAGTGGATGTTTGGAGAGATTGAAGAATATAACTAGACAAATCTTTCTATATGGAAGAAATATGGATTTAAGTATATTCCGATTGAATATTAGCAACTTTCACTTGGAGATGGAAGAGAACCATTAGACACATTGAAGCTTTGTGTATACAGCAAAGACAATTCTAATGAGATAAGTTTAGAAGATGTAAAGCAATTTGTATGGCATTACTACAAATATTCACAGTTTTGTGAAGATCCAGATGCAACAAAAACTGTCCAATACATTAAGAATATGATAAATTCTAAAAAAGTAAATAATCTCTTATTAAGAAACATAAGGAATCAAAATGAACAAGATTAAGTTATGGTTGATGTCATTAGTTATGGCAATGGCAACATTTGTGTATGCTGGAAATGCATTTGAGTTTGTCAATAGCGCAGATGGTTACAGCTATATTCAAATAAATGAGAACCTTGAATCATTTACTTTTACTCCAGATTGGCATTCTCTTGGAAATGCTGGAAAAGTTGGATATGTAATTTATACATCTGACATGAGTGCAGAAGATCGTTCAGCTTACATTGAAGCTAATGCAAACAATCCAGAGTTTGGAAAGAAAATAAATGGTGGTGTTGTAAGCTTTGGTCCATTGAATGCAGGTGACAAAGTTGGATTCTATGAAGTTCGTCCTAATGGTGGTGTCTATACACATACATCTTTTAAAGATTGGAAAGATGAGAAGTGGCTAGCATTTGACAAGAATGGTGGCCATGGCAAAGATGAATGGATGTCAATTGGAGCTGTTGAGACAAAAGCTCCGGCTGCTCCAAATGGTGCTCCTCTTCCAGGAACATTAGCAATGTTGCTAGTTGGTGGAATTGGAGCATGCTATGTAAGTAGAAAGAAATGAACATCATGAAGAGATTGATGATTTTGATGCTGCTAGTTCCTCTAGCAGCATTTTGTTCATAGATGAATTTGACTCTTGAGAATGACTGCTTTCTTCCTGACAAAAGTCTTGGAAAAGGTGACCATGACTATACGCATGGAACCGGTGTTGAATACATAGATAATGACTTCATGCACTACAAAGTAGGCTAGAACATGTATGCACCTAGTGATTTGAAAAGAAGCGACCATATAAAAGGTGACAGGCCTTATGCAGGAATAATATATGGTGGAGTTGGTTATGAGTTCTTCAAAGACTACAATCCATATTGGACGCATTATGGAGAGATTGACTTTGGAATGATTGGTCCAGCTGCTTTTGCTGGACATACGCAAAGAATGATACATCGCATTCTTGGATGCAGAGACCCTAAAGGTTGGCACAACTAGCTTCATAATGAGTTTGTAGTGAATGGCCAATGGTGGGAGAAGTACAACTACTATATCTGCGACTATGTTGCATTGATTCCACGAGTTGGAGTTCTTGCAGGAACAATCCAAGATGCAGTAGAAGTTGGATGTGACTTGAAGTTTGGCTGGAACTTGAAAAATGATGTTGGCAACAACATAATGTTCAGCGCAAGCAAAGACAATGGAAAGTCATTTCTTGACAAGTTAAGTGTTTATGGATATGTTGGAGTTGATGAACGCTACTATCTGTACAACCATTTCTTAGAAGGCTCATTCATAAGAAATAGAGACAAAGGTCTAGATGTTGACATAGAGCCATTTGTTGGTGAAATCCAATGTGGAGCAGGAATGAAGTATGAGAATTTTGTAGTACGATATTACATGTCATTTAGGCAAGATGAATTCAAAAACTAGAAACATTCACCTAACTATGCTGGTTTGATGTTTGGCTGGTGTTGGTGACAGCAGCATTGTCTAATGCTGTATAATCTTATTAATGAATAAGATAGTTTAGCTAAAGCTAATCTTGAAACGGTAGTACCGGAGAAAAACAGTCATTAATAGGAAAATATGAGCATATACAATACTGCAATGTATCTGGAAGACATTCCAGAAGACCAATGGCATTTGTACATTGGCAAAGGCTACAGATCAGTTTCATATTCTGTAGACACAAATAGAAATGGCTAGATAATTCTTTTAGGATTCAACATAGTTGGTGAGCCATAGACATTCATTTGTCCGCATACGTCTTGGATAAAGTACAACGTAAAGTACGAGACAAATGAGAAAGACATGTATGGCAACAATGTTGAAACAAAATACTTCAGAAATTCATATGAGCGGAAGAAATATGTTGAAAACGCTCAAATGCCTATAGTAGAATGTCTTAAGCCAGAAGCAGAATTTCTCCATAAGCTGTTCTACAAGAATGTGCTTGATGATGACTTCAACAAGCAGAAGCTGAGAATCCAGTATATCGATATTGAAACTGAGATCAGCGACACATTCATGAAGCCATCTGTCGCTGGCAACAGAATCAACATGATAACTATCTATGATGACTTGACTGAAAAGTTCTACACTTGGTCACTTGAGCATGCTGACATAAAGTTTGTTGAAGATCCACTTAAAGACTATCCATCAGACAAATTCGTATTGTTTGAGTTCAACAATGACGAAGAAAGGATGTTAGAGCATTTCATAAGTTGGATAGAAGACAACTATCCAGATGTTTCATTTGGATGGAACACAAGAGCATATGACTGGCCATACATTGTAAGAAGAATTGAGAATGTTCTTGGAAACAATGAAGCTAAGCGTCTTTCACCTGTTGGAAAGTACTTCATAAAAGAAGTAAACCATGACAATGAGCGTGCAGATGTAGCAGCAGAGATTGAAGTAAACATTGATGGTTTGTTTATTGCCGATGGACTTGTGCTTTACAGAGACAAGTTTGGAATAACACCTGCACTTGATGGTGGCTACACTCTTGACAATGTTGGTGAACACGAAGAATGTGGACACAAGATAAAATATGATGGAACATTGAAAGACTTATACATCAAAGACTGGCAGAAGTTCTATGAGTACAACGTTCGAGATGTGGATCTTGCAAAGCGAATAGAAGACAAATGCAAGATGATTTCATTGGCTCGCCAGATGACGTCATTTGGACTTACTGGCTATGGAGCAATCTATTCATCAATAAGCTATCTGATTGGTTCAGTAATGGCATTTGCAAGAACAGAATTTGGAGTGATATTCAATTCATATCTTGCTAAGAAGAAAGAGTTTGATGGATTTGAAGGTGCATTCGTGTTTCCAACAGTTCCAAACAGATATGATGGTGGAATTGCATGCATTGACTTTGCTTCACTGTACCCATCTAACATGAGGTCTATCAACTATTCACCTGAGACTTATCTTGGAAAAGTCATTGTGTATCGCAAAAACAGATTCAATGGTGAAATAGTATGCAACAAGACAAATGAAGCACGATACAATCCATTCAGCAACAAAGATTCAGTGTATGGAAAGAACGAAGTAGGTGAAGATGCACCGTTGATATTGAATGCTGGTGATCCAGATATCATAAAGTTGCAGCTAGTCAAAGCAAATGGAAAGACTATGGACTTGACTAATGACTAGCTTAAAGAACTTATATAGAAGCGGTACATATGGACTACTAACAACACTTTGTTTTTGCGTCATGAAGTGAAGCAAGGAATCATTGCAAAGTGGTGTGAAGTGTTCTATGGACTTCGTAAGTCAACTAAGAAGAAAGAGCTAGAGTGCTTCCACAAGTTGCATAATGAACTTGACAAGCTTCTGAAAGACGAGATAACAGTTCTTGAGACAAACGAGCAGAACTTCCATACGAAGCAGATTGGCATTAAGTCAATGATCAACTCAATTTATGGAATCTGTGGAACTAAGTTCAGTCCAATTGCAAATCCTGACATGGCTCAGACAGTCACAAGACAAGGAAGATTCTGCAACCAGACTACAGCTAAGTTCATTCTCAAGAGATTCATGGAGAAGTATGGTGCTGACAAAGACTATATGGTTGCAGTTGGCGGTGATACTGACTCTCAGTTCATCAATCTTAAGTGTGTTTCACAATGGATTGCTAAGAAGAATGGATATCCATCAGATCTTCTTGACTGGAATGATGACCAAAGACGTGCATTGTGGAATGAAGTATATGACTTTGTTGAGAATGAGGTAAATCCATTTGTAAGAAAACTTGTTCGTGACTATTGCCATACAAGCCAGTCAAATGTTCTTACGTATGAGCTTGAATATATGAGTGATGTTGGCATATATGAAGGAAAGAAGCATTATGCAACTCACAAGATATTTGATGAAGGTGATCATGTTGACAAGATTAAATGGTCTGGAATTGAATTGAAGAAGACTCAAGTTCCTAAAGAGATGAAAGAGTTCTTGCAAGACATCTATGAAGGTGCAATTCTCAAGAGATGGAAAGATAAAGACTACAAGAACTACGTGAATTCTCTTTATGACAGATTCAGCAAGTTCACAATTGATGACATAAGCTTCTGGAAAGGCTACAACACTGAACGTCAGTCAACTGGATTCTTGCAGATGGAAGTTGGAACTACTGGAATAGCGAAAGCTTGTACATACTACAACTAGATTCTTAAGAAGCTCAATCTTGGAAAGAAATATGAAGAGATTAGAGTTGGTGACAAAGTGAGGTTCTGCTACATTGAGCCATCTAATGACTACAACATTGTGGCTATAGCATACAAGCCAGGCCAATGGCCAAAAGAGTTTGCAGCAATATTCAAGCCTGACTACAAGAAGATGTTTGACAAAGTGATTCTAGACCCACTTAAGAAGTTCAGAATAGCATGCAAGTTCACAGATGTAGATCCAAGCAACTAGATGGTCGAAGATGTGTTTGCGATGTGATGTCTAAAGCCGTACAATATGATTATGAAAGAAGATAGAAAGACATTTGTGGCATATTCTCCTATGCCAGTAAACAAAGTGACTCCTAGATGCTTCAACACAATGTTCAAGATGTTGAGGATAGTTGGAACTAAGTACAATGTGGTTCTCATAGCTAAGAACAAAAAGCAGCTTAAGTACTACAAAGAGAGCATTGGAGACAGCGTAAAGAACATTGAATATGTGCTGTTTGGTGCTTGCACTCATTATGAGAATGATGGAAAAGACTTCTACTATGACAGTGATGCATTATAGAAGCAGATGAAGAGCAAGCTTAAGAGCTGTGATGTTTTCTACATGTTCAGCTCTATTGGAATGATTCCAAAGTCATTGCTTAATGGATCTTATAGAGACTTGAAAGCAAAAGACAAGATAAAGGTGACATTCCATTCTAATGTTGGAACGATATTCACTGTAGACTTGGCTCGCATTATAATAAATGAGTTCAAGCCACGATTCTTCTCTTAGATAAATGACTACAATGAGCCAAACATTGATGGTTTCTTTGATGGATATCCAGTCACAATGCTTGGCTTCTATGATGAGTCTGACAAAGGTGGCTACAAGCATTCATACAATGTTGAGTATGACAAGTTCACACAGCTGCCAGAAAAGTTACCAAAGACAATTGACTTCACATTTGGCTATCTCATGATGGTAGCTTCACGCAAGTATTTAAGTGATTTTGTCCAAGACAAGATTGTTGAGACTGACAAAGTCAAGATACATTGCCAAGACAAGTTCTGGAGAGGTGGAAAGCGTGATGACTTGATTCCAGTAGCAGAGTACTATGAAGAGCAAGCACGTTCAAAGTTCACACTTGCGCCGCCTGCTACAGTAATAACTGAAATCTCAACAGAACGAATCTATGATGCATTAGTCAGAGATTGTTTCCCTATATTCATGAAGATAACTGACTATAGGAAAGTCTTCAAAGAGGACTTCTGCAAGTTCATAGACAAATGGCTTGTTTTCGATGAAGACAAGTTTGCTACGATAAATGACTTCATAAAGACATTAGACTATGACAAGATTCTAGCAGACTTCAAGAAAGTGAAGTCAATTCAAGACTTGTACAATATCAATGAAGATAAAGTATTGAACACATTTGAGGAAAAGTAATATGTTGTCACATGATGAATTAGTTAAGATGCAGCATTAGCAGTGCATTAAGAACATGAAAATGATTCTTGATGAGAAGATGCAAGAACTAAAAAACAAAAAGCAGCAATATGAACATGTTCTTGATGGTTTGAAAATAGCTGCAGAGTCAGTTGGTTATCCAGACTTAGACAAGTATGTTGATAAAGACATTGTAAATTCTACATTTTACAATATGCTAGAACTTAGAAAAGTAAATGAATAGATAGAAGCGTTAGAAAGCACTAAGGCATTTCTTTGCTTGTATGATGATTGCTGTGATACAGAAGTTTTGAAAGGTTAAGATTATGCTAGGAAGAGTATATTATGCAAGTGGCTGGTTCAATCCAGCAGCAGATGAAGAAGAGCGTAGAGTGCTGAAAAAGCTTCGTGAACTTGGATTTGATGTGTTCTCTCCACGTGATGAGTTTGTTCTTGGACCAAATGAAGGTCCTGAGAAGAGAAAAGAGATCTTTGACTAGAATGTCAGAGAGATAAACAAGTGTGACATATTCTTTGGAATAACAGACTACAAAGACATGGGAACTTTGTGGGAATGTGGTTGTGTGCATGGAGTCAATACTCAGACTGCAAAGCAACGTAAGATTGTATATTATGCAGAGACACTTCCAGAAGGTGCACCATTCAATGTGATGCTTGCAGAGCCTGCAGATGTAGTAATAACAAAGTTTGAAGATCTTGACAAGCTTCCTGAATGGCTTGAGACTGGCCATAAGTACCAAGGACATATACAATGACACGTCGCGAATTCATGTTTTCTATTACAGCTGCAGCTGTTGCAGGTATTTCAACAGCTGATGCTGTCAAGACTATTCGTGGCAAGACAGTGCAGAAAGCTATCAAGACTGCAATATTCAACCATTTGTATGAAGCTGCTACGCCAGAAGTACTTGAACAAATAGAAAAAGAAGTTGCAAATGAACTTCAAGACTTCAGCATAGTAGATGTATGGTATGATTGGAAAGTTAAAGCTGTTCGTGATTACAAGAAACGCACATTGACAGTCCAAGTAGCAGTAAAGCATTCTAAAAAATTAGAGTACACTATATATTCAGGAGAAATAAGTTGTTGATATGGAAGAGTATAAGAAATTCATAAAGAACGACATTGCGACATTTGCGAAGGACATTGACATTCTTCGTTCGCTTGTAAGGTACTAGAATTGCCACCGCAATGTGAATGAGACAGTTGCTGAGCATAGCTTCTATGTCGCTATTCTAGTTCTGAAGCTTCGTGAATACTACAACTTCAATCTTGAACTTGCATTGAAGACAGCTCTTGTGCATGACGTAATGGAAAGCAAGATAAGTGATGTTCCTCACAACATAAAGCTTCAGAATCCAAAGCTAGCCGATGCACTTGAAGAAGCAGAGACTAACGTCACTAAAGAGATGCTTTCAGACGAAGCATTGACACTTATACGCCAATTCAACCATGGTGAAACGCCTGAAGGTCTTGCATGCTAGCTAGGTGACATTCTTTCTGTTGTCATGTATGCAAATGCAGAATTGACAAGCGGCAACAAAGTCTTCAACTACATTGCAATAAAAGCAATTGAGAGATGCAAAGAAGTTGTCAAAAAACTTGAGCCTTATATAAATCCAACTTACACTAGCTCATAGATAATGAACAAGATAAACCAGATAATAAACATTTATTGATATGAAAGTACTAAAAGAAGTAGAAGTTTCAGACGCTGAAGTTGACAATGTCATTGTCCAAGGCATATATTAGAAAGAACGTGAAGAATTCTATAGATATGGAAATGACCATTATAGTTTTCAAGACTTTGATTCTTGGCGTGCTAGCAAGTATTATGATATGAAGAAAGTTATAGAGAAGTATAGATGAAGAAATTAGACAGCACAGACATAGATGAAGAGTTTGACACATTAGATGGACTAAACTTTGTATATTTAGTAAATCCTAGCATCTTCAAAGATGATCGAGGATGGTTTATGGAGCGTATGCAGTTTCCAGGAAGCAATTTCATGGAAATAAAGCAGATAAATAGAAGTTGCTCAAAGCCAGGAGTTATACGTGGTTGCCATGCGCAAAAAGGTCCATATTGCCAAGCTAAGCTTGTTGAAGCAATAAACACTGACTTAGTTGACGTAATAACAGACGCTAGACCAACAAGCAAGACATTTGGAAAGTCAAAGATGTATTTGCTTAGCAGTACGGTTTAGAACATGCTCTATGTGCCACACGGCTTTTTGCATGCATTTATTGTTCCATAGACAACACCGGAAATAGCATATTTCAATTACTATTGCGACAACAGATATGACAAATAGTCAGAAGTATGTGTAAATCCACTTGATGTTATTCAGCCATTAGTAGATGGCATAAATTGGAATGATTTAGAGCAGGTTGGAACGTTTGGATCAATATTTGACTCGAAGTCAGTTAAGATAAATGATGATGCTGGTTGGATGCCTAGCACTAAGATTGACATTAGAAATGAATTCACTATAGCAGACCGAGATTTGAATGGTATTCCATTAGAAGACTTTCTTGCTGCAGTTAAAGATGACTACAATGAGACCGGAAAGAACTGGTATGAGTGACAGAAAATGGAGAGAGCAGAACATGCTTACAGTTGAAAAACTGATTGAGCATTTGAAGAAGTTTGATCCTAAAGCACTTGTCTGCTATTTTGAAGTGAATACTGGTGACTGGCAAGAGCAAAGTCCTGACAATCTTCGGTGGCTTGTGCGTACTGCTAAAGATGAACGTGAAGAGCTTAGAAAAAACCCAAAGGCTTTTCATGAAGGAAAGATGGAAGAAGAAATAGATGACATGCTTAAGTATGTCCAAGACAATGATGTTCTTATAAGGTTCTGAGATGTTCGGCAAAAAGTACAATATAGCAGTTTTTGGTGCAGATGGAATGCTAGGCTATGATGTAGTCTAGTTACTTAACACATTGCAGCTTAAGCAAAATTCATGTGTTGGAATTGTCAAAGCATTTGGAAAAGATTCAAATGTTGATATTTCTTTGTTTTCAGATGTATACAACAGACTTGATGGATTCAAATATCATGGAGACATAAAGTATGACATAATAGTCAATTGTGCAGCAATGACTGATGTCAACAAGATTGAGAATGACAAAGTGTATAGAGACAAAGCATATAAAGCAAATGTAGTTGGTCCTACATATCTTGCTATTATATGCAAACATCTCAAAATGAAGCTTATACATATCTCAACTGATTATGTCTTTTCTGAAAAGAGCGCACAAGATTGGCATTGGCCAATTGAGTACAACAAGTACGATGAACGTCATGCTTTCCATAAAAACAATTCTATAGAATGGCCTGCAAACATTTATGGAATGCAGAAACTAATAGCAGAACGTGCAATTTAGAATGAACTGCCAGAAAAGCAATATGCAATATTAAGAACATCATGGCTTTATGGCATGCACAACAACAAGTCATTTGTCCATAAGTTCTTGAAGAACTTCATGTTCTGGAAAGCAGAAGTTGAAGCTGGAATAAGAAAAGATGAGAAATTCACTTTGCCAGATGACCAAGCATCTGTTCCAACTAGAACAGAAGAGCTTGCTACAATCATATACAACGTCATAAAGAACAAACTCAGTGGCGTATTTCCAGCTTGTGGTTTTTATGATTCTTCATTAGGAGATGACTATGCTCCATCATGGTTCAAGTTTGGCTAGCAGATTCTATTTGAGTATGATCATTCATTAGTTGAATACTTGCAGCCAATTGTTGCTAATGATCCATGCAAGCCAAAGTTCTCACGCATGTTTAATGTTGAACCAAAGCTCCATGAGAAGTTCTATGGCAACTAGTTTCCATCAACATGGAAAGAGCATTTAAGATGGTTCATAAACAACAACAAGCTGCAGCTTGACTAGTGGCTTTAGTCACAAGGTTGTTTTGATGGACCAAGCGCAAAAGATGGCGATTGACAAAATGGCAGATACAAAAAACAAGAATCTAATTGGAATAACTGAACGAGGTGATGCTGCACTTGATTTGTCATGGGAGGATTGGGTGTTTGTGCAACAGCGTCCAGCAATACTTATTTCAAAAGATCCATTGAAGCTGTATGATGAAGTGACTAAGATGGAAGAGAAATACAGCTTTTAGCCAAACATCATAGTCCATTGCACTATAACAGGTCTAGGTGGCACAAAAATTGAACCAAATGTGCCATCAGCAAATGTTTCATTCAAAGGATATTATAAGTTTGTCAATATGTTTGGAAAAGATCGAGTTGTCTTAAGATGTGATCCAATAATTCCAACAGAGACATGTGTAGTTTTTGCAGCATCAAAAGTCATGTCAAAAGCACTTGACACTAGAATAAGATTTTCATTTCTTGACATGTACAGCCATGTAAAGCAACGGTTCATAAATGCTGGAATTGACATTGACAAATTAGGCATAACTGATGGAAGTCTTCATGCAAGCTTAGCTGAACGACAGAAGTTTGTTGAATTGATGAAGCAATATGTCAATAATCCTTAGCAATTATCAGCATGTGGAGAACCTGGAATATAGAATGAACCATGTGTGTCAAAAAGAGACTGCGATATTCTTGGTGTAGAGCTGATGCATTCTGCATTTCAACAACGACTTGCATGTGGATGTGCAGCTAACAAGACAGAATTATTGAAAACAAGAGGCCAATGCAAGCATGGATGTTTGTATTGCTATTGGAAAACAAAATAAAGGATGGCATAATGAGAGTAGTGACAGCACCAGACAAGGCTAATCTTCAGCCATATGAAATATGTTGTTTCTTAGCAGGTGGAATAACTGGTTGTAAAGATTGGCAAAAAGAAGTCATTGACTATCTTGAGAATTTTGATAAGATTAGCAACGGACAACTTGACAGGCTTGTAGTGTTCAATCCAAGAAGAGAAAAGTTTCCAGATGATCCTGAAGCTGCAAAAGAGTAGATAGAATGGGAGTTCAGATGGCTGCAAAGAATGGAAATCTTCTCTATGTTCTTTACAGCAGGAGAAAGTGACTAGCCAATTTGCTTATATGAGCTTGGCAGAAATCTCTACAAGATGATGATAAGATTTCCTGAAGACTATCCTGAACGTATAATAATAACATGTGACAAGAACTACAAGCGTGCTTTTGACGTAAAAGTCTAGACTATGCTTGCATTTTCAGAGAACAACAATGGCTGGAAGCCTAATTTGATAGAAGGTTCAGATATATCTGTACATGCAAACCAAATAATAAGACAATACAAAATACAAAGGATGCAGCAAAAGCAATGAAAATACCTGTACATACACCAAGTCCACTTCCATGGAAGCTTAAGACACGACGTACTGCTTGCACTAAGACACTTGTTTGTGAAGTAGTAGACGCAAATGGTGACACAGTTGTTGCTGAGACATTAGATGAAAATGGAGCAGTGTATGCTGACTACAAGATGATAGTGGAGAAAGTCAATGGAAAGTAAAGAGAAATTGCCACTAGTTGTGGCATTGATGGGAAGCCCTGGTTCTGGAAAAAGCACGCTTGCAAGCTATGTGTTTGCAAGACTTAAGATGCTTGAAGTCAATTGCGAACTTGTAAATGAGTTCGCTAAAGACAAAGTTTGGGAAGAGAACAATGTCGCACTTGACAACTAGATATATGTCTTTGCAAAGTAGTACTACAGAATTGCAAGATGTGCCGGAAAAGTTGATGTAATAGTCACTGACTCACCTCTTGCATTGACGCCATTCTACAACAAAGAAGAGCCAGCAATTGCAAAGCCACTTAATGAACTAGCATTGACACTTTACAAGAAATATCCAACATTGACATATTTCTTGAAGCGTGTGAAGAAATACAATCCTGTTGGAAGACTTCAGACAGAAGAGCAAAGCAATGAGATTGCAGCAAAGATTCTAGATGTCTTAGACAGATATGGAATAGACTACACAAAGATTGATGGAGATCTTCTGTCTGCTGACAAGATTGTAGATGACGTAATGAGAATATTGAACAAAGAAAAAGAAAGTGATATAATAAAATCATGAAGAAGATATTGATAGCAATAGCAGCTTTAGCAGCAGTCACATGTGTTGCTGCACCATACCATCATCCAGCAGGACATAGAGCACCTGTTGTTCATAGAGGTCCACCACCAAGACCTGCACCAATGCCACATCATCACCATCATCACAGTGTTTGGGGAAGAGGCGGGTCTCATTTTTGGCCAGGTTTTACAGGTGGTTTAGTTGGATCATTGCTTGCTCCAGCAATTGTTCCACCTCCTCCACCTCCAAGACCCGTCGTATATGTCAACCAAGTTTGGGTTCCACCAGTTTATGAGACTCGGCCAGTTTATGACGTTTACGGCAGAATCATAAGATATGAACAGGTCATTGTTGTTCCAGGATATTGGCGCTAATCTAGAAAAGTAAGATATAGTCATGATAAACAAGCAGTATCTACAGTTTAATGTCCTTACTAAGCCAAAGAAGGACTTGTTTAAGATTGTCCAAGCTAATGCGAAGTTCAAGACACTTAATGATGTTCTTAGAACTAAAGTTGGAATCAACAACTTCTACAATTTCAGCATAGCAATAGAGTCTTCTATTGTCATGCGTGACATAATTCTTAATTCTCAATTTGTTTCTGGTTGGGCTAGAAGTTCACAAGTGCTAAATAACACAGATTCAAAGTTTGCTGGATATAGATTTTTAACACGAACTCCAGAACAGACTGCAACATGGGTAAAGTTGATGGAACTTTTAGAGTTGCAAGGATATACAATGGACAATATGCGTTCATTGATTTATCTAGATTCTATCACGAATTATGCAATCTCTATAGATATACTTCATCTGCTTTATCTTACTATTGTTCTAGACAACATCTACAATAACTTAGATGAAACTCATGATGATTTGAAAGATGAAGTTGGATTTTTCTTGAATAAGTTGAATGATTTGCTATATCATGAATATGATATTGACTATGGTGAATTTTATTCAATGCTTCAAGATGCATTACGTGATTTTCCAGTCATAAATGCTGACAAGCATTCATCAGTTGATGACATAACAGGTGAGTATGCATATAGAATAAATGCTACATACAGTGTAATTGGCCAGATATGGAGGCATAGAACACTTGTAAAGCAGTATGCAACAAAGACTTATACTGAACTTGTCAATGAGACAAAGACACTGACTGCAAATTACGACTATGACATGATTGGAATGCATAAAGACATTTCAGATGGAGTACGTGAATTTACAGCAATTGCAAAGTCAGTATATGATCTTTGTCAAGGTTCGATTGTGCCATTTGCATTTAGCGGAACAGTTGGAGCAGTTCATAAAGCACTTTCACAAAGAACATGCTACATCAATGACAGTCCACAGTTCAAAGAAGCATTTGATGCATTTAAAGCAAATCATCCAAATTTGAAGCTTCTTCCACCTTGCAAGTTAAACACTACAGCGACAAACAACTGCTATGTTGGTTATGTGAATGAAAGCAGACGTCGTGGTGAAGAGAAGACACAAGTGCCATGTCCAATCTATTGCAAAGCAAAGGGATATGATGAGGACTTCAAGAAATCTGCAGAAGCTGACAAGACAAAATGGTATGTCAAGAATCTCGAGCTTTGGGAGAATGTAGTAAAATGCTAAAACATTATTGCATAAGTTTTGAAGGAATAGACAAGTCTGGAAAAGAACTTGTTGGCAAGTATGTCAACATACTTGGAAAATACAAATATGTCTTGATGGACAGAGGTCTTTTGTCTAACATAACATATGCAAGAATGAACAATCGCAACTACGAATACAATCTTGATGCATATACTAATTGGGTGATTGTCTATCTTACTGTAGACAAAGAAGATTGGAAAGTTCGTTGCAAACTAGCTGATGAGCCAGAAATTGACTATGATTTGCATATGAAAGAGTTCAATAGAACTGCGATTGAACTTGACAAAGCTGGAATACCAATTTTCGTATACAACACATCTGTTTATACTCCATATTCTATAGCTAAAGACATAATTCACTGTATGGAAGACAAAGAGAAGGAAGACAATGAGCAATCCAAATCTGATTAGCCAAGTGAAAATGCAGAGTCTACTCCAACAGAAGATAATGGAGTACGAAAAGAAGGCTAAGAACATCGCTATCGCTTATGGCGGTGATGGCACAATTCTTGATGTTGTAAGACAGACTAAAGGTGACAAAGCCATAATTCCAATTAGGAACTATGGCCTTTGCAAAAAGCATGCAGACTATCTAATGTCTGTCTTAGATGGAACAACAGAAGAGAAGCTTAAGTTGACTTTATGCCCATTTCTTGAATATACTTTCTGCAATGGTGCTTCAAAAAATAGAGGAATTGCAGAAGTAGTAGTCAAGAATGTTGATCCAACATGTGCACTGCGCTTTAATTTGTATGTTGGTGACAAAGCTTACATGAAGAATGTAGTTGCAGATGGAATTATAATGTCTACTGCTTATGGCAGTACTGGCTATTTCAAGTCTGTTGCACGTTGCATATTCAACATGGATGCTATTGGTATTGCTTTCATTGCACCAACACAAGGAATAAACAACATTGTTCTAGATAGCACTAGCAGAATAAAAGTTGAGTTTATTCGTTCTGCAGATGTCATTGTCACTGCTGACAAGTTCAAAGACAAACTTATTGTCAAGGCAAATGACTTTATTGAAGTTGAACGAGTTCCAGAGCAAGTTTCTATATTTGGTCTAGATGAATTCCATTGCCAAGAATGCAGGACATTACGGCATTCTATTGTTGAAGATGGAGTTGCAATTCAAGACCAATATGCAGTGTAAGTGAAGCTTACATGACATGCCATAGAAGTTAGGACCATTTTTGGTCCTAATTTTTTGTAGTGTAAATAATACATGTACTATTATTTAGGAAACTAATATGGCATTATCTTGGAACCCTCGTAATTGGTTTGGTGGATCACAATAGCCACCACCAGAAGTAGAAGAAGTAGAAGCTGAAGAGCAAACACCACTTGAAGTGCATAATCCAAATGCAGCAATTTTCAGTTAGGTAGGAGATGATATTGAAGAAGCTGTTGCAATGAGATCAGTTGTGACATAGCGTGATACTACTCCATTGCTTGCTAATCCAATGTTCTAGGCAATAACAAACAGCATGTATGTGCTGCCTGTTTGTACAGACAAGCCAGAAAGAATAAAGCAATATCGTTCAATTGCAATGTTTCCAGAATGTGCATGGTGTCTTGATGAAATTTGTGATGACTTCATCCATGAGGACAAGAATGGTGAAATAATAACTCTTAAGCTTCCGCAACGCAGAATGAACGATAAAGACTTGAACAAAGAGCGTCAAGCTATTCTGCAAGAAGAATTTTCAAGATTCGTTGATTTGTTCTAGCTCAGAGATGATGGGTTCAATCTTGTCAAGAGATTTTTGATTGAAGGTGAACTTGCATTTGAGAATATCATCAGTCCTAAATATCCAAGCAAAGGAATCATTGGAGTAAAGTTCCTTCCAGCTGAATACTACTAGACATTAATGAATCAAAAAACTGGCCAAGCAGTTGGAATTGTATTTGACATTGACTAGTTCTCTGAAGACATAAAGATGATTTTGTCTCAGTCATATCTTGGCTCATAGCAAATCTTCAACTCAATGATGATTTCAAATGTGCAGAGAATTGACACTAAGCCAAACTGCATTCCTCTTTATTGGCCACAAGTCACATACATAAATTCAGGCGACTATTCTCCAGATGGTCTCGTATGCTATTCACTTCTTGAGAAATGCAAGCAGGCATACCACCAGCTTTCATTGATGCAAGATGCTGCAGTCATTCGTCGTGTTACAAGAGCACCTGAACGTCTGTTGTTCAACATCTCAACTGGAAACATGACTGCACAATATGCTGAAGACTATGTGCGTCGTTTCGCAAATGGTCTTAAAGCTAAGAAAGTTGTTGGAAAGCCTGGTCCAAATGGACAACCTGACATCGCTGCAGTATACAATCCAGTTTCAATGCTTGAGTCTTATGTCTTCAGCAAGTCAACTGCAAATGATGGAACGACAGTTGAGACTGTTGGATCTACTGCAAACTTTGATGAAGTTGGGGACATTGAATACTTCCTCAGAAGATTGTTCAAGCAATTTAGCGTTCCATTCTCACGTTACAAGACACCTGAAAACGTAGCAGAGCGTGATGAAACAATCTCATACGAAGAGCATGCTTTTGCTTGCATGCTTATGAGATTCCAAAGAAGATTTGCTCTTGGCTTGAAGAAAGGTTTCATCACTGACCTTAAGCTGCGTGGAATTTGGGACAAGTACAATCTCAAAGATTCTGACATCACTGTTGAATTTGCACCACCAATTCTCTACAACATCTATGAAAGACAGAAGCTTGTTACAGCATAGATGGACACATACAAAGCAATTGTTGACCAAGAAGAATTTAGCAAGACTGTTGCTATGAAGCAGATTCTTGGAATGACAGATGATGAAATTGAAGAGAATTTCAAGAGCCTTATAAAAGAAAAGCAGTGGGTCCAACTTGGAGACTACTATGCAGAGCAGCTTAACTCTGAAGGTCCAGCTGTATTTGACTCACCAATTCCTATTAAAGGAAAAGAAGTCAAGAATCCTGATGAGCAAGACACTGACTCTACTGAAGGTGACGAAGGTGGAGATGAAGAAGGCGCTGAAGGAGAAGAGGGCGGAGAAGAAGCTGGTGGAGAAGAAGAGTCAGGCGGAGATGAAGGTGGTGGAGATTCCGGTGGTGGAAGCTCTGAACCAACATTCGGACTTGGAAACTGACATATCGTAAAAGCTAATAATCTACTAGATTGAATGTCTAGTAGATTTTAGTATAATATAATTATGGCGAGTGTATATATACACTGCCAAGAATTTAAGGTAGTATTATGGGAAGAAAGAAAAAGGAAGTTGAGTAGCCAGTAGAAGCAACAGTAAAACGTCGTCCTGGAAGACCTAGAAAAATAAAGACACCTGAAGAGCTCGCTAAGTTGAATAAGCCAAAGCTTACTCTAGAATAGAAACAGGAACTTAAACTTAAGCGTCAAAAAGAGCGCCAAGCAAAGAAGGCAGCAGAAGGAACGCTTGAGCCAAAGAACAAAGATCGTTTCTACTGCACAAACAAAGAGCTTCAAGCTGAGCTTGTCAAATGGCGTGACAGTGCTAAGAAGCCTGAAGACAGAATATTGAGTGAAGAGCTTGGCAGAATGCTTTTGGCTATTGCAAACAAGTTCTTGAATCATTCAAATTTTAGAAACTACTCTAAAGAGCTTAAAGAAGACATGCGTAGTTATGGACTTTACAAGGTTATTCGAGGTCTTAAGAACTACAACTTCAAGTTCAACAATCCATTTTCATGGGTGACACAAGCTTTCTATAACGCATTTTTGACTATTATTGGAAAGCACTACAAGCACATCAACACTAAGAAAGAGCTTCTAAAGAAGTTCATGAGTGAGCTTGAAGGAATAAGTGGAATATCACCAAACAATGCTATCAGCAAATGCATTCAGAACTATCTTGGTTCTGATGCAAATCAAGATGATTGATTATGTAGTCAGCAAAAGAAAAATTGAACAATCTGCTCGGAATAAGTGAAGACCAGACTATTGATGACTTTCTGGATGATTTAGATGTTGATGCAAACCAAGTAAGTTCAGCATTGTCATCAATAGATGATAGTGTAAAAGAGACCGTCCAAAATCTTGAGACAAATATGGCAAAGCTAAGTGCAAACTTAGGTGAGTCAGATCTTGTGACAGTCAACCAAGTTGAGACAAATCTTGCAGAGCTTAAAGATTTGATTGATACATCTAAGCGAGTAATACAACATGTCTATGAGTCAATAGTTACATCAGACTTAGTTGACTCTGAGTTGATTCAAGCTATGGCAAAGCTTATTGAAGCTACACACATAAACATAGCTGACTACATAGACATATACAAGCAGAAGATTGCTTTCTTTGACAAAGTAAAGCTTCTTAATCTTCAATATGACCGTAAAGAGACTCTTCTTAGGTTGAAGTATGAATATTCAGAAAAGCTTCAGAAGTCTAAAAATGCTGTTGACGTTCCAGAAGGAATGGTGTCATTCAACTTTGAAGATGCCGCTGCGCACTCTTAATTGACTGCGTCAGCAATAGAAAAGTTAGTGTAAGCCAACGTGAAGCTATGATGTACTTCCGTTGGCTGTGTAGTATAGTCAAGCGCAAGATCTTGGAACACTTTCACCCAACAGTTCTCATAGATGAACTCAATTATCTTGTTTTTGTACTAGTCAAGAAGATAAACACGAACTGGAAGAAGCTTAGTCAAGTCAGCTTGGCCATCTGTCTGTTGTTTTGTGACAGGCGTTATGATTCCAATGTTAGCTGCCCAACAATAAAGAGCTCTGTAGTTGTTCCAATTGGCGTCAACAATATACTCAAATGTTATTTCTTTAGTGTCAGGACATATTACTTTAGTAGGAAATTCTGCTGAATATCCTTTAAATGACACACTTGTACTTCCAACAATTACTTGTGGAATTGAGAAACGAGTTAAGTTAAGCTCTAAAGCTTTGTACTAAGGACCTAAAATATTCTGAATTGGAATATACATGATGAACTTGTTTGTGACTGCATAGTCAGTTCCAATTCCCATCATGTTAGGAAGTGGCTTTCCATGGCCATCAGTCATTATAGTTTGCTAAGCAACAGACTTGTCAACTGCTTGTACTATTTTAGGTTCTCTTACTGGTATATTTGACATAACGTATTTATTTACATGTAAATAATACTTGTATATTTTGTGAGACACTAATATGGCAGATAAATCTAAGAAACAACAATATCTAGACGCTATAAAGTCAATGACACCCGGCGCAGTTCTAGAATTTGTGTCAAAACAACTTGAAATAAATCCAGTAAAGTTCCTTGCTACAAATGCAGGTTGGTTAGCTTTAGCCGCAGCTAAAAATGGTTGGGTTAAAGCTACAGAAATAAAAGACGCAATCAAAGACTTTGGCAAAAAGAACAAAGAAGACAATACTGGAATTGACTTTGAGAATGTTGAAGTTGATGAAGACACAATGAAGTTCATGTGCTTGCTTGATGGTGACTCTATGAAAAAGCTTGATGAGTTCGTCAAGAACTACTATGATGACCTTAAGGACTTTGGAAAAGAATGTGAAGAAGCAGATGAGAAGCTTCATAAAGATGCAAAAGCCAAAGACATCAAACTAAGTGATGACGAGATTGACAAGCATGGAATGACTGTTGCTGGAGTAATAGATGACGAAAACAATAAGAAAGTTTCAGGAAAAGAGCTTACAGCAGAGATAAAGCAGAGAATTGAACTTCAAAAAGAGCTTGAAGAGATAGAGAAAAAGAGAGCAGCACTTGCAAGAAAGCTCAAAGCTATTGACACTGATGATGTTGAAGATGAGAAGAAGCCTAAGAATGAGTCAATGCACCAAGCATATCGCAGAGGAAAGTTGATAGTTGAAGCTGCAGGAAAGCCAATCGCATTGCCAATATCAACAGTCTAGAAGATTTCTGCTTGGTATAAAGACAACATGGACAAAGTACATCCTGAAATGGCAGAAATAAAAGCCAAGTTGAGAGCTGCTTCTACTGTTTCTTCATTTGGCGGTTCTGAGTTCATGAGCTATGACTACCATAATCCAAAGATGCCATATGAGCAGTACCAAGCACTTGAGCAGCAACTTCAGAAACTTAGAATGGATGCGCCATTGAGCTTCAATTGCCATGAGATAAGCTAGACAATCAATGGAAAAGGCGTAAAGTACATTGTCACAAGTGGTGACAAGAATTTCTGGAATATGGTTGAATATGCAAGACAACATCCAGAAGTAGCAGGTGACATCAATGCAATTGAGCAAGAATATGTGAAAAGAGCGGCAGAAGCTGCTGGAGCTCTTAAAGATGCAGCAAAAGAAAAAGCAGAAGGCGCAGTTGACAAAGCAATAAGTGCTCAGGACAACGCAAAGCAAGTTGGTGGCCCAATTAAGTCAGCAGCTGATGCTAGGAAAATTGGTGGAAAAGCATTTGTATCTGTGGGTCAAACTGGTGATGCTGATGATTTTCAAGTTAACTATAACGCTGGTCCAGGCGGAATGCCATTCCCTGCAAAAGCGATGGAAGACAGATTTGACAACATTGAAGACATATTTGATGACAAGAAATTGACAGTAGCTGAATACAAGCAGTATAAGCAGTTTGCAGTTGACATGATGCAATATGAAGAGTGGGCAGCAGCTAATGCTGATTCAACTGATCCACAAGTTCTTTCAAGAATAAAGTAGATACAAAGAATGTCAGCAAAGTTAAATGAATTTGAGCTTGAACATGGAAAAGACTTAGACAGAGCAGCAAATCTTCGTCTTGGAAAGTTCAAAAATGGAAATAGATACATAAACACAAGCCAAGACACTACAAGCAAAGAGACACAAGAAGAAGTAAAGAAGAAGACTGGAATGAAGATGTTCACTGGTCTTGGACTTGCTCGTCTCGCTGCTCGCACTACAGGATATGTTCTCAACCATGGAAAAGACTTAGTGAATGCACTTGGCGCTAGGTCAATAAAGAAGAAAGAAGACAAAGGCATAGTAGCTGAAGTCACTGTTCTTCTCACTAATGGAAAAGAGAGTGACACTAAGTTCAGTGACACTAAGTTCAGCGTAAGATTCAACATATATGACATGAAGTGGCATGCTACGAACTTAGATGACAGAAAGATGAAGTTTCCTGAAGATACAGTTGTCAAGAAAGTTCTTGACACTGACATGGGAAAGAAGTTCAAAGCCGCATGCTTGAAGAAATGGTCAAGTGTATTTGAGCCAGAAGACAAGTCAAAGAAGATTGTAGCTGACATTATTTCAAATCCAAAGAAGACACAACTGAAGCTTGATGGTGACACTGAAAAGTTCATTGATATGGTTTCTGAAATTGGAAAGAACTTTGATGAAGTAAAGCAGCAATTCAAATGATTTAAGGACATTGACATGAAAAACAAGATAATGGAAGATGCTTGGAAGCTTGTGCCTGAAGCAAAGAAAAAGAAGAAAGACAAGAAGACTACAGGTACAGAAGAGAAGAAGCCAACTAATGAAGAGTCTAAAGATCCTGCTGACAAAGATGCTGCAGGTCTAGATGAAAAGAAGAAGAAATGGTATGATGGCCTTAAGAAGATAATTGGCGCAGCTGTAAAGAACTACACTAAAGACAAAACTGGAAAATGGCTCAATGAACTTTTCTTAGGCAACTTCAAAGATGCTGTGATTGACGTCTATGAACGTGAGCTTAAAGGAAAGCTTGATGACGAAAAAGAGATTGACAAAGGCTTTGAAGCTCTTAAGTAGTCTAAAGACTACAAGAAAGCTTTAGATGATAAAGCACTTGATAGCAGAAAAGATGACAATGAGAATGCAGATGTCGATGAAGCTTCAGCTCAGATAATGGCATTATGGTATTCAAAAGACAAAGAGCAGAACATTGGAAAGCAACTCAGTGAAATGGTTGCTGAAATCCAAAAAGCAGGAAAAAAGCTTCAGGAAGACACTGAAAAGCTTAAGAAAGAACTTGAGAAGATGAAGTTGAAGCTGTCTGATGAAGAGATAGCTAACTATGGACCAGTATTGTTTCAGATGCTCAATGACAAAAAGTCAGCAGATGAGATAAAGAAGAAAGTTGCTGAGCTTAAGAAAGACATCAAAGAATCAATGCAGAGAAAGATCATTGACAAGTATGGAATAAAGATGCTCAATGAAAGCAAGTTCTTGATAACAGAAGCATAGCAGAAGCAGTTCTTGTTTGAAGCAGTATGCGAAAATGACATCATCTGCGAAGCTGTAGCACAACGTCTTATTTCAGAAGGCTTCTTCAAGAACATGCTCACCAAAGTCAAGAACTCAAAGGCAGCTGGAGCATTGAAAGATGTCACTGCTTCTCTTGGAAAGAAGATGAAAGACTTAGGAACAAAAGCACTTGAAGGAATGACAAAGTACTCAATTGGACCTATCTTGTCACTTGGTGGAATTGCAGTTGGCATTGCTACAGGTGGTCTTGGAGCAGAACTTATTCTTAAGACTATGGATGTAATAGAGCGCCATGGCAAGAAGTTGAGAAACACATTTGAAAGAACTTATACAAACTTTGCTAATAGCAAAGGCATAATAACTAAGATGAATTTCTCTATAAAAGGTGAAGAGAAGAAGAAATACTCATTGAGATTCTACCAAAAAGACTTAGTTTGGAGAATGGCTAACTTGACAGATTCATTGAAGCATCCAAACAAAGACTACATAAAGAAAGTTCTTGAAGGTGAAGTTGGAAAGAAGTACACTGAGAAGTTGAAGGACATTTGGGATCCATTGTTTGCTGAAAGCAAAGGTGGAAAGATTGACTTCTAGCAACTTCTTTCACAAGCAAAAGAAGTTAAGATTTCAGAAAAAGCTTTGAAGATGTTTTCAGATTTCGCTGAGCAATATGACAAGATTTCAGCTAACTGCTTCGAGTCACCAAAGATTGACACAAGAAACCAAGATCTTGAACTTGGAAAGAAGACAGGCAATGCTATGAAGAAAGCTGCAGGCGGCCTTAAGAAGCTTGCAGGAAAAGCAATTGATGCTGCTAAGAAGAAAATGTCTAAAGACAAATGATTTTTAGATGAGTAAATATAATTAAACTATAAGGAATGACCAATATGATTCTTAATGACATGGATACGTGGAGAGAAGCTCTGTCAAAATGCCATCTCTCTGAGGCAGTTATGCCAACAAGCCGTGGATATTTGATAGAGAATGTTGATGCATACAACCGTATCCAGGCAATTCTTGACACTCCAGAAATGGAGCATTGCCATAAGTTCTTGTACAACCTTGATGTAGAAGATCTTCAAGAAGATGAAATTGAGAAGATTGACAAACTGTACAAGCTAGGCCAAGATCGTGGATTCATTCCACCTGATGAGCCAGAATGCGGTGAGACTCCTGATGATGCTGTTCAAGGAACAGATCTTTCAGAGCCAGCTAAAGTTGATGCTCCACCACCAGTAGTTCCACCAGCAGTTCCTGCTCCAGCTCCAAGAACAGCATGCTTCACTGTAATGTATTCAGCTATGAGAAATGGCGAAGTCAAGACAGGTGAAGCATATTCAAATTCAGTAAGTCCACGTGCTGCTAAAGCTGATGTTCTTGCTTAGCTTTCAAGAATTGGATATGACAACATAACTATTCTTGCAATTGAAGCAACAGATCCTGACTGTGTTGACACTCCACCAACAGGAATGGACACACCATTTGTTCCACCTGCAAAGCCAGTTCCTGACATTGGCCAAGTCGGTGTCGCATTAGATGATGAGAATGTTGATGAAGACGACATGCTTAAAGGAAAGAAGCACAATCTCCATGTTGATGAAGCTGGAGAAGATGATGATGGAGGCGATGATGCTAAGGACGATAGTGGATCTGATGAAGCTGGTGAAGATAGCGATGACGCCAGTGACGATGAAGCAGGAGATGACGAAGGCGGAGAAGACGCTGGAGGAGAGGATTCAGACGAAGCAAGCGATGAGGGCTCAGAAGATCAGGATAAGGGAGATGAAGAAGGAGATGATGAAGAAGCAGATGACGGAGAAGAGCTTGACGACGCAAAGAAGTCGGCATTGAAGGACAAATACAAGAAAGCTTTCAAAGCTGCTATGATAAAATGCAAGTTCGAAGACAAGTCATTTGATGACCTTACTTTGAAAGAGAAGGTTGACTTCTTCACTGAGATGTCCAAGTCATGGAGTGATGACAATGATCCTTCAAAGTTCATGACTCCAAAAGAGCTTGAGTCACTCAACAAGACAGTAATGAAAAGGTAATCTAGAATATGGAAGAACGTTGTTGCCAAGACTGCAAGTTCTTTGAAGAGAGAACTCGCTTTTGCAGAAAAAATCCACCAATGTCAGTGGTAATGGTAGACCATGGCAAAAGTTTCATGTCATCATCTTTTCCAAAAATTCAGATGCCGCAAATTGACTTTTGCTTTTCATTCGAAAAGAAGGAGAATAAATAATATGGAAGCTGCATTAGTAATTCCACAAAATCTTAGTGGAAAAATACTTAAAGTTGTTACACGAGACTTTGAAAGTGGTCCATCTGGTCCATATAAGCCATTACGTGGTAAAAAATATGATGATAATACACCTATTCTTACACCGCTGAAAGATATTGTTGAAGCATTAGGTGGAACTTATACTGAATTAGATATAGACAACATTGAATTAGGTAGATAATTATTTTAATTTGTTAGCTTCCATCAACTAACAAAAATTAGCATAACATCCTTTTTTGTTTTGCTAATGCTATTGAAAAACAGGACATGTATTATCACATGTCCTATTTGAGCAAAAATTAGCAAATGCAGTAAGATACTTTTGCTTCAACTTGAATTCTTCAAGCGTCATTTAAGCAATACTCCAAGATATTGTGATGCATATTTCTTGTCAATTAGATTTGCATCAGGTCTTGCAGAAATGAGCTTCATTATCTTTCCAATGTTCTGCTTCTTCTCTTCAAGTTCGTTTTCATTTATTATCTGCAAAACAATGCTTTGGACTTCAAGTTCTGACTTCATCTTTGGAAGATAAGCTTCAATTAGCTTAAGCTCAGCTTCCTCTTTCTCTGCTAAGTCATCTCTTCCACCAGACTTGAAACTTGAAATAGAGTCATTGCGTTGCTTTACTGCTTTCTTAAGTACTGCCATGCAAATGTCTTCAGTCAACTCTTTTCCTGCATTGACAGTCTAGTTCTTTATTTCAGACACAACACTTCTAAGACAGTCACGCTTAGCATTGTCATGTGCTTTCATTGCATCTTTGATGTCGTCAAAAATCTGCTGATAAACTTTAACTTCCATATTGATTAACTCTGAGAATGAATTGATGTTGACTTTATGGAGCCATCTGGACATTGGATTTTTCCAATTTTAGTTGTGTCTGGCTTCCATTTATGTGTATTGCATTTTACTTCAGCATTGCAAAGAACAATATTGTCCTTCCAATCATGACCATCATGTGGAGGCGTATTTACGCTCCAACCATCTGAAGAACCACTTCCATGAGGAATGTATGGATATGTTTTGCCAAATGTGATGTTAGGTGTGCTTGTAATGTCAGGATAAATCAAATTCACTGTGCAGTCAAGTTCTTTCTCAAGTTTTCTTATCTTCTCTTTGCATGCTTCTGACAAGTCATCATATGTAATCTTTATGTCTATGCTTGCTTTCATGATATGCTCCAATTTTCATTTGCTGAATTTGACCAAGATGATGTTGCACAAGTCACACGTCTTTGACCATAAAAATATGGCAATGTGCAATGGCAGATTCCACTTCCACCATTCTTAGGATTGTTTGAACAATCTTTACATGGATCTGACTCATATGAGTCATTTGGCCACCATTGCTGATTAGTGTTTTGCTGTTGTGGAAATTGAACTGGAGGCCATGACCAACCTAAGCGCTTAAGCTCGTCTTCTGGAATGTCTATCGTTATTTTCATATTGATATTATACATTCTAGAATAATTTATTGGTGTTGTAAATATACAATGTAATGGCAGACATATTCTAGAATAATGATCTTGCTACTGAAGCTGAGGTTGACTTTTGTACAAGAGAAGAAGCAGTTGCTCGTTACCAAGCTATATTGAAGTCAAAACGTGACATAGCTTGGTGGGCAGAGCATTTCTTCAGAATCATTCCAGCTTCTGGCGGATTGTAGACGATAAAATTGTATTAGAAGCAAAAAGAGCTTCTTTATTAGCTAGTAAATGAGAACAGAAATATTGTGCTTGCATCAAGACAAGTTGGAAAGACAACTTGCTATACAGTGTTCTGCATGTGGCTAGCTACGTTGTTCAGTGAAAAGAAGATAATGATTTGCGCTAACAAGTTGCAGACAGCTATTGAAATAATGGACCGTCTGCGTCTTGCTTATGACTATCTTCCAAAATGGCTTAAGCCAAAGAAAGCTGTCTACAACAAAGGCGAAATAACGTTCTCAAACAAGTCTTCAATAAGAGCATTCGCAACTTCATCATCTGCATCTCGTGGATTTTCAGGTTCAGTGGTGATAATTGATGAAATGGCATTCATTCCTAAGAATATCATTGATGAGTTCTTCGCTTCAGTAATGCCTGTAATATCATCTGCTAAGAACTCAAAAGCTATAATCGTCTCTACACCAAATGGTGCTTCAGGACTATACTATGAGATTTGGCAGCAAGCAAATTCAACAGATGCTAGCAAGAATGTTGAAGGATGGAAGCCATTCAGAATTGACTGGTGGGAAGTTCCAAACAGAGATGAGAAATGGAAGCAACAGCAAATTGCTACTGTTGGAATGGACAAATGGCTTCAAGAGTTCTGCAATGAGTTTGCAGCAGGCTCTTCAACTTAGAAGCTCATTCCTGATGACATAATTGAGAAGTTCAGACGGAGAATATCAGAACGTAAGCTTACAGGTGAACTTAAAGGAAAGACATAGAAGATAACATCAGAGTCAGACTAGAGGGTATATGAGTTTACAATGTGGCATGAGTTCAAGCAAGGACATGCTTATGTCGCAGCAGTTGATGTTGCAGAAGGAACAGGTGGTGACAGTTCAGTCCTTTATGTGTTTGACATAAGTGACATAAGAAAAATCACTATGTGCGCTAAGTTCTCTTCTGCTACAGTGTCAACAATAGAGTTTGCATTCATAACAGCAAGAATACTCAAGCTGTACAACAATCCATGGGTGATTTGTGAGTCAAATGGAATTGGCTCCGGATATCTTGACTCTTTAAGAATAACTTATGGATATGAGAACATTGTTCGTGAAGGAAAAGAGAACAAGTATGGCGTCACAAGCCATGTGCAAGTAAAAGGAAAAGCTTGCTTGTGGCTGAGAGAGATGTTCACTACAGGTGGTGTTGCATGGGAGCTTTATGACTCTGAGCTTATTGATGAGATGGGACATTTCATAAAGAAAGACTCAAAAGTCCATCTAGTCTACAATGCTGCTATGGGTGCGCATGACGACCACATGATGGCATTGTGCTGGGCAGCATGGATCCTCAATCCAGAAGTTGTCCAAAAATACTATATTGTGGTCACTTCATTCAAGACAGATCTTGAGAAGTTCTTGCCAAAGCAAGTATCTCCACTCCAAGAGCCAACTGTCCAAGAGCTTACTGAGATAAACAATGATCCATTGTATGTCGAATACATGGACTTCAAGAAGCAGTTGATGCAGACACTGCAGACTGCTGCTTAGAATGAGCGAACAGTTCTTGCAAGAAGAAGCAACAAACCAACATTTGAGCAATTGTTCTTTGGAGAGCAGATTGCTCAAGAAGCTGAATGGGGAAGTCCATGGACACCACAAGTCTAGTCACTTCCAACTGACAATGCATAGTTGATGATGAATGCTAGAAAGCCTTAGTTCATAATAAACAATGGTTTTTGGTGAGATTTTTCGTATGTTGTAAATAACAATATATGAAAGAACTAAAGCTTATAACAGAGTCGGCTGCTCCAGTAGAGATGGTCAAAGAAGCATTTGACCCTGGAAAGCCAAAGACATTGAAGTTCAAAGGAATCTTCTTGCAGTCTGAAAAACGTAATGGAAACAACCGCATCTATCCATACAAAGAACTGAAGCCAGAAGTTGACCGCTTCATTGAAGAAATGGTCAACACTGACAGAGCATTGTCAGAGCTTGAGCACCCAGAAAGATGTGACATAAATCCAGATCGTGCATGCTCAAGAATTCTTTCTCTTGAAGAAGACAACAAGCAATGGATTGGCGAAGCAGTCATTCTTGCTACAGACGAGAAGCATGGAATAAAAGGAACTCCATGTGGTGACATTCTTGCTGCACTTGCAAACTATGGAACAGCATTTGGAATGAGCTCAAGAGCTATGGGTGAAGTTGACAAGGACGGATATGTCTCATCACTTCATCTTGTGACTATTGACACTGTTCTAAATCCATCTATTGGTGAAATGTGTGGAAACAATGGCAACAGGTTCGTCAATGGAATTCTTGAGTCAAAGAGCTTCGTAATTGACACTCATGGCTAGATTGTTGAATCAGCATATGAGAAACTTGGCAAGCGCCTTAAGAAGATGCCAAACACAAACATCTCAACTAAGAAAGCTGAATACTTAGGCGCAGCAGTGACAGAGTTCTTCAACAGTTTAGTATAATAAAGGAAATGATATGAAGAAAGATCCTAACATATAGCTTTGGGCAGACATAGTTAAGCAGCAGACAAGAGTCCTTAAAGAAGATGTGAATGAAGACTAGATAATAGCAAACTGCTTTGGAACATTGCTTCGTTTCATGAATGGCGAAGGTGAGAAGATTCTTAAAGATTCTGAGTGGATGCTTTATCTTGTAAATGACTTGAATGCAGCTTCAAGAAAAGGACTTTGGAAGCCAGAAGCTGATGACAAGAACATTCTTTCAAAGATTTCCTAGGCAGAGGACCCAGAATAATATGAAGCTAAATGACTTGCTTAAAGAAGCGTATGACAATGCTTCAACAGAGATTCTTCTTGAAGGTGGTGCTTCAGGACACATGAGCCACCTTTTTGAAGATCCAGACTTGAAGTTCAAAGACCTTAAAGACATATTCACGAAGCTTTTCAAAGGAAAGCTTACTGTGTCTGAGAAGACTGATGGCTAGAACTTGACTGTGACATACAAAGATGGAAAGCTCGGCGCAGCAAGAAACAAAGCTACGTTGAAAGAGCCAATGAGCATTGAAGAGCTTGAGAAGAAGTTTGATGGACGTGGAGAAATCAAGAATGCATTCGTAAACTCAATGAAAGATCTTCAGAAAGCAGTAAAGAGCCTTTCAGAAGATGACATACAGAGCATTTTCAAAGATGGCAAAGCTTTTATGGCTTTTGAAATCATATATCCACCAACAAAGAACGTTGTTGACTATGGAAACAGATGCTTGATTCAGTTCCATGGCGTCAACATATATGATGAGAACTGGAAGAAGGTCTCAGAAGACAAAGCTGCAGCTGACAAGCTCTATGAGTTGCTGAAGGCAAAGAATGCTCTTAAGCAAGAGACATTTGAGATTACTGGTCCTGCTAAGCTCCATCTTAAAGACTCAAAGACAGGTGAAGAGTCATTGAAGCTTGTTCTTGATGAACTTGGAAAACTTGCAGATGGTCTTGGTTGGAATGCTACAATAAATGACTACGCTAAAGAGCGCTTTGAGAAGTACATCATAAACAGAGCAATGGAAGCTGATTTTCCAATCAACAAGCGTTCTGACTTCGTAGATGAGCTTGCAGATCGTCTTAGCAAGCTTTCTAAGCGTCGTCCAACTAAGTCAGACCTTGCAGCTTTTGCTAAGAAGGAAGGTCTTGACGTAAAAGGTGAGCAATACAACAACTTCATCAAAGAGATTGACTCAACAATTGATGATGCTAATCAAGTAATAATAAAGCCTCTTGAAGATCTCGTCATAAAAGCAGGACTGCTTTTGATGAAGAACTTAGTTGGCTTCATTGCTACAGACCCTTAGAAGTCAGCAAAGAAGCTTGCATCAGAACTTGATGCAGCAATAAAAGACCTCTCAAACAAAGAGACATCACTTGACATGTCAAAGCTCAACAGATTCAAGAAGAATCTTGCTAAGCTTGACCAATACCAAAGAGAGATAATGCCCGCTGAAGGAATAGTCTTCATGTATAAAGGCAAAGTCTTCAAGATGACTTCTACTTTTGGAGCAGTCAACTAGATAATGGGAATACTTAAATACTAATATGGAGCCAGCATGAAGAAAAGATTTTTAGAGTATCTGCTTGAGAGCAATGAAGTAGATGAGCAAGAAGTAGATGAATCTGCATTCAAGAATGATGAGTTTGGAAAGCATGACTATCAATATCTTCTTGGTGTCTTGAATGATATTGTACGAAAGAAAGAAGTTGGTGTTGGAAAGAAGGCAGTTGAGAAGACAATAAAAATAGACAAGAAAATTGCAGCACAGCTTGAAAAGTTTCTTGATGCACCAAATCTTCTTACTGTTGAAGATTTCAATAAGATTTTGAGTGGAAACAAAGAGCCAGTTAAATGGACTCAAATATACAAAGGAAAGTATTCTGGTCAAGAAGGAAGTTCAGCTGGCCAATATGCTGAAGCTGCTGTTGCTTATGTGTTCAACTATCTTAATGGAAATACTGAGATAACTGAAGCTGATGATGCTCAATATGCAGAAATTGCTAATGTTCTTACAGACAAGAACGTAAGCAGTGATTGGATAAAGTCATCATAGACATCAGCTGAAAAATTGAAGAAAGAAATTAAGAACAGCAAGAAGTATACTGCAGCGCATGTTGATGGAAATGACATAAGCAAGATTCCTGAAAATGTCAAGAAGATTGCTGCAATTCTTCATGGTAAAGATGGAATACGTAAAGTATTTGGCAATGCTATTGACAAAGATGCAGTTGATTTCTTATATAAAGGCCAAAAAGATACATGGAACAAAGCTGACATAGTTCTTGTTGACACATAGTTCAACATTGAAGATGAGATAAAAGACAAGTATTTTGCAATTTCAGATGAGTTCAATATGTTCTTTAATGATCTCATCAACAAAGGCTACATAATTCCAGTATCACTTAAGAAGATTTCTCCAAAAGCAACACTTGATTAGCTTAAGTTTGAGAAAGAAGGAAAGCTTGATGCTATTGACAAAGTTGCTGAAGAAATAGAGAATATAAAAGATGTTGAGATAGTTCTTCCTAAGAAGCCGCTTGCAATGTCTGATGATTAGAAATATGCTGCTACATGCTATCTTAAGACAAATACAGGTCTTGAAGTTGACTTTAGAGCTGCAAGAGGTGACAAGCCACGTCTTTCAATTGAATTGAAGCTTAAGACTGCACGTGGTGGAAAAGCTATGTCTGAACTTCAAAGAAAGCTTTAGTTGCATAATAACTTCTATAGTCAAACATTTAGATCACAAGATGACTTCATAAAGCAAGTTGAGAATCTTACTGGAATAAATCCTGAAGTTGTTCCAGCAATGGCAAAATCAGACAAGCATTGGTTTAATAGACCTGCATTTAGAGGTCTTGTAGCATTGCTTAAGATCTACCATGATAAGATTGAAAAAGGTGCAACAAAAGAAGTTGACTTAGTTGGTTTCTTCAAGCTGCTTTACAATTGTGGTTCTGGAGCAAATTCTGATTCTATATTCTGGCTGCTTTCAATGAAATAATCAATTGAAACATTCAGAAATGTTCTAATAGCCGAGGTACATCTTCCTCGGCTTTTTTGTTTTAGCAGTCAGTCTGCAAGCTTCAGGAACACCAAATAACTTGAAGAAATCTTTTGGAACAAGCTTGTAGACATAAATGCCATATTTGTCATAAGTCCATTTCTAGTTTATAGAGAATGAACGTCCACCATCAGACTTAGCAAAAGTTCCTTTTACGTCAATATAAATATCAACTGTCTTGTTCTGTAATTGCTGCTATGTGACTTTAAGCTCTTTTGCTAAAGCTAAATACTTGTTTGGATCAAAAGTCAATATAAAATCAGGACTGTAGACATGTTCTCTAAATAAACATCTAGATTTTCCATCTACAGTCAAATAAGATATACTATCAGATAGCTTGAATGAATCTGGCTAATATCTAAAGTCTTTTAGAATATTCTGGCCAACAGCTTCTATACACCACTAAATGAAATCAACTTCCTCAACACTGTCACATTCTAACTAAACTGAATGGACAGAATCATAAACCGGTATTGTTCTACGTTTGTTCTTTCCCATTAATTATATTGTACAGACGTAGAAGTCAAATATTCTAAGTTTTCTTCTTTACAGCAATTCTCATGCATTCATCAACATATTGGTTGACTTCTTTCATTATTCTATGGAACTCACCCATGTTGTTTAGAATGCTTTTGTCATGGACATACTTGTCAATCTGCTCATTTATGCTGTAGATGATTGGCTTAGTGTCTTTGAACATTGTCTTGTGCAAGTTCTCAGTGTTGCTTCGTCCATAAAGATGCTTTATTGTCTTGTACATAGTCAAGCAGTCAAGACGTGCATGCTGTATGAAGAACAAGTTAGTGTATTCATCGCCAACACGCCATGGAATCTTCCATTGGTCTTTGAAGAATTCAATAAACATATCTTCTAGCATAGTGTTGAAGAAAACTAAATCAATCTTTATGTCTTTCTCCTTGAGAAAGTACTTGATGTTGTAGCTGCTGTTGATTATTTTCCTAAGCTTCTCTGGAAAATATCCTGACTGTATGTCAAGCAAGATGTTGTCTTTAGGAATACATGAGCCAATTATGAAGTAGTAGTCAGCTCCAACTACAGAATTAGGCTTTACATATTTTCTAAGCTCATCACAAAGATATTCTCTAAAAATCTTCTTCAAATGGAAAACACTATAAGATCCATTAAACACGTAGACTCCATTCTCTTGAATGAAGTCATCATTGAAATCTTTGAAATATCTTGCAAAACAATTGTCAAGCAAGTTCTTGTAGTATAGAAGCTTTATCTTTGGCATTTCTACCTCATAGTGTCATAAACTCAGCAAGATCAATGTCTTTCTCTTGCTTCAACGTAAATACCTTCTCATTCACTTTTTCAAGTATCTTGTCTCTAAGCTCTTTTGGAATCTCTGAGAAACAAATAAGCTTCTTGTTCATCTTGTATTGCTTTGCAGAAGCCTGGTTCTCTTTAAGCTTAGCTTTCAAAGCTTCTTTGTCATGAATTAGCTTCAATGCTTTCTTAGGTCCAACTTTGTCAAATACTTTAGGAATGTTGTCAGACACGTCGCCAAGAAGAAGCTTCATCATCATGAAGTCATGCGCACTAAGCTCTTCATCACCCCATTTGCGAAGAACTTCTTTTCCACTAAGGTCAAATTGCTTTATGCCATCAATTTGCAAGAAGTCTTTGTCAGACGCAAACAGAATCTTGAGCATGTAGCCATCAAGACTCTTCATGATTGTTGCAATGACGTCATCACCTTCTGCACCATCTACTTTGACGAACCTGTAGCCATAACGAGCTTCTACATCCAAGTCTTTGAAGATGACGTTGTTGATGTACTCTTTGATTGGTTGAGTCTTGAAGCTCTTAGGTGCAAATGCACGTTGAAGCTTGTATTCAGGATAGATGTCTTTTCTGAATGACTTAGAGACTCTGTCATCTTGCGCAAACACAATGTCTACTTGGTCTGCCATGTCAAATTCATCTTGAAAGTTCTGCTTAAGCACCCAATCAAGAACTTCACAACGCTTCATAGTCATCTCTTTAAGAATCTTGCGAAAAGTGCTACTTACAAGAAGATCTGGAAGATTGCTTTGGTCAGTGTCTTCTGCTGCTTTAATGAGAGTTCTAGCTTCATCTGGCTTGCGCTTCTGAAACTTGTTTACAGCTCCAAAAAGGACGTAATACTCAAAGTAAGACTGGTCTACAACTACTAAAATCTTATTATTCATATAATGATATTATATCAAATTAGATCATATTTTACAGTAATTTTTGGTGTTGTAAATATATACAATATGAGTAGAAAAGTGTTCTTCAAGTTGATTGTGCCTAACTACAATAATATGGCATATATAAAGACGTGTCTAGACAGTATAGTATAGTAGACTTTCTAGAACTTCATTTGTATTGTAGTTGATGATATGAGCACTGACATGTCAGACAAACTAGTAGAGTATTATGAAAGACGATATCCTGGAAAAATAAAGCTTATAAAGCATACAGAAAAGAAGTATGCTGGTGGAGCACGCAACACAGGATTGAAGTATGACAAATATGAAGCTGACTACATTTGGTTCATTGACAGTGATGACAGGCTTTATGGAAATGATGTCTTGCAGAAGATGCATGACAAAATAGAAAAATCAGGAAATCCAGACATTCTTAGAGTTGGCTCTGCATGGCAATTAAAATCACGGTTAAGCAAAAAAAGAGCATATATAGATCTAAAATTCATAATTGAAAATAATTGGCATGCGCCATGGTGGAATTGCATAAATTCAAAATTTTCAGATATTACATTTCAAGAAGGTATTCCAATATATAATGATGCATTATGGTTTGTGAAACTTCTTGATAGAGTTGATTAGAAGAAAGTAGTTGAGCTAGAAGACTAGTGCTACATATACAATAGAATTACTATTACTGGATGCCATAACACATTGTCAGATAATGACAAGAAAGAAGCTAAGAAAAAGCTTGAAGATGCATTGACTGCATATAAGCCAAGTACTGAACTGTCATAGATATTTATTGGCAAGATTCTTGAACTTAAATGTGAAAAGAAAAAGAAAGAAGTCAAGAAAGATCCACCAAAGAAGTTTGAGAAGCTTACAGCAGCAGAGCCACAGCCGGAAGTCAAAGCAAAAACTAATGAATGCTTTTTCAAAATCATAGTTCCAAACTACAACAACATGCCATACATCAAGAAATGTCTTGACAGTATATTGAACTAGACATTTCAAGACTTCAAGATAGTTGTTGTTGATGATATAAGTACAGATATGTCTGATAAATTCTGTGAAGCATATTCACGAAAATATCCAGACAAAATAACATACATTTAGCTTAAGAAAAAAGGATATGCCGGTGCATGTAGAAATGCTGGTCTTGATAGCAATATAAAGTCAAAGTATATTTGGTTCATTGACAGTGACGATTGGCTAGCTAATGATAAAGTTCTTAAGACAATGCATGATGAAATATAGAAAGCAAATGAACCAGATTTATTGTAGTGTTCATTGTTAAGACTTAATAAAGACAACAAACTAACAAAAGTAATAGGCAAAGCTAATATTGAATCTGTAATAGCATTAGGTGCAGGCCCATCATTGCATTGTATAAAATCAGAATTTGCTAAGTGCAAGTTCAAAGAAAATAGAGCAAAATCAAATGATGTAATATGGTTTTTACGTCTTCTTGAAAATATTGATTTTTCAAAGATACATGCATGCACAAAACCATCAATCATATATAATACGCAAAGCATAACAAGCTGCCAAAACAACAATAATACTAGAAATCTTCCAATTTGTATTTTAGCTGATGCGTTGCTTATACAAGATTTGCTAAATGAGAAATTTGAAAAACCAGCGACAATTGTTGCTATGAATAGATATATTGAAAAGAAGAAAAAGTTCTCATATATACAAAGCATTAATGTTGAAGATGCTATGAAATATTCATATGCTATAAGTATTGATGCTAATAAATATGAGTTGTTAAAAAAGACATTCACACACGCAGGATTCAAGAATGTTCCAAAATTATTCAATGGCGTAGTTGACAAAACAAAATCTGGTCCTGAAAATTGCAAAGCTTCTCATATAAAGCTTATACAATATGCTAAAGACAACAACTTTCCATATGTAATAGTATTTGAAGATGATGCATATCCGAGAATTGACTGCAAAAATATATTAGCTGAATACTTCAAGATAATTCCAGATACAGCATAGTTCATCCTTCTTGGTTGGTCAAATTGCGTCAACAAAAAGAAGTCACAATATCGTCAAAGCTTCCAAACGCCATTTAATGAAATATTTGAAAATACTACATTCTATGGCTCTCATTCTTATATGATATTCAATTCAAACTATGATAGATATATTAACTTTTTCACTAGGAAAAAAGATGCTGTAGCAGATGGAGAAATATATAATAATGTCAAAGATCCATTTGTGACAAACATTCCATTTTTTATTCAATACTCTAGTGAAAAGTCTATGAACAACCATTATGGATATATTTTATATGGTGATCATGACGCACCACCAGATGGATTTGAAAGCATTGATAAAATATTGTATAACACAACTAAGCCAGTTTTGATATGGTCAAATGGAACACAGTATACAAATTCTAATGACTATAAAATAGCAATAGAAAAAATTGATCTGACTAAATATGATACTAATGTATTTATAAATACATGCATACCACTTCAGACAAATGAAGATGCATTTAAGTAGTCATATAACATATTTGTAGCAAGAGAGTGCAATGAGAAAAACTCAAAAGCATTGTTTCATGGCTATAATGAGTTTATCAAATACAAGAAGTTATTCCAAGAAGCATATGTGATTGGAAATGACTACTTTGTGTACAAGTTAGATCTACGTGGAAAGACTGATATAGCTAACATATGCAAATACAAAAAAATCAACTTAAATACATACTTCATAAAGAATGATGACTACATAGCAGATTTTCCTGAGGCAAAATACAAAGAGACTACTGGATTCTTGACATATTTTCTTGTAAAGCAAGTATTTAATAAAGATGTAGTATTATGCAATTTTGGAATAAAAGATGAACGATTTGCAAAAACAGCTAAAATACATGGCATAGAATTTGAAGACAAATATTTTTCAAATAACAATGTTGAAAGACTTCTTGTATGACATTCAGCAACGGAACATACAATCCTGATCCACTTGCAAATCCATTCAACACAAGACTTGGACCATCAAACTACACATTGAATCCTAATGGTGTTGGAAATCCTTTTTGCAAGATGACATTCTCTAAGAAGACAGAGCTTCCAAAGCCAGTGATGCTTGGTCAGCAACAAAGTCTATAGCTTCCATAGCAGCAGATAAGCATGAAAGACTTTCTTCAGATTGAGATGTCACGTTATGCAAATGGCAGAATGGACTGGAAGAATGAAGACATCTACAGAATGCCAACTTCACCTAAAGAGAATGGCATGACTAAGAAAGACATTGAGTATTGGAAGCATGCTGAAGAAGAGTCTAAGAAGCTTGAAGCAAACATGTCAGATGAGCAAAAAGAAATGCTTGCAGATTTAGACAAGATGTTTCCACCGTCAAAACTTGAAGACTGTGATGACTGACATATTTTCATAAAGTAAATAGTAAATGTATGCAAACTTATATCAAATATCTTCTAGAAAGTGCTGAAGAGTCATTCAAGAAGACCGTTGCACTTGTAGCTGGTTCTTACAAGCCACCAACGATGGGCCACCTCTACATGGTGCAATACTATGCTGAGCAAGCAGATGAGGTAATTGTTTTGATATCTGCTCCAAAGTCAGCTAAGTCAGTCAGAAAGACAGCACTTGGAACTATCATAACTCCTGAGATGAGCAAGCAGATTTGGGAAATCTACTTGAAGAAGTATGGACTTAAGAACGTCACTGTTGAGGTTTCATCTGAAGCAAGTCCAATAACAGCAATGTTCAAGTACGTTGATGACAATCTCAAGAAAGTCAATGTCATATTTGGAGTCAGCAAGAAAGGTGGAGATGAAGCAAGATTCAAGTCAGCTACTCGCTACTATGAAGACAATCCTGACATAAATCTTCTTGATCCAATTGAGACAGCAGTTGATCCTTACAAGTCAGAAGATGGAAAAGCAGTCTCAGCTACAGACATTCGTGACAATCTTGACAAGCCAGATGTAGTCAAGACAATGCTTCCAGACAAGCTTGGTCCGTCTGAAATAAAGAAAGTAATTGAGATTCTTAGCTCAGGACCTAAAGAGAGTATTGAAGAAGATGATGAAGAGCAAGAAGTTGATGAAGAGTCAATGGAGCCAGTTGATGAGACGGAATGCATACACTTGAACATCAACGATGACGTTCTCAAGACAGCAATCATTCGCGCATACAATACAAACTAGACCGCTATTGATGACCAAGGAAAGTAGATTCCAGTAAATCCAAAGAAGTTTCCAGACAGAGCTATTGACATAATGTTCGTAGTCAATGGCGTAGAGCTCCATATATTCCTTGACAAAGAGACAAAAGACTGGGACTCAAGCTTCAAGTTCAGAGGAATGCCAGAAGCTAAGCTTTCTCCTGAGCAGATGGGCCAATTCTTTGGAACAAGATTCTACAGATTGCTTCTAAGCAAATGCAAGAAAGAATGGCCATTGACTGATGAGATGTATGGTGACCTTTACAATGGAATGCTTGAGAAGAGAATGAAATGTCCAGGAGCAAGAGAGCTTCAGACAGAAGATGGTGAGTTCCAAGATGACCAAGTTCGCCAAGCTTAGAAGAAAAGAGAGAAGCTTCGCCAAAAAGAGAAGGACAAAGCTGCTAAAGCTAAGTATACAAACAGTGGACGAAAGATTGTTTCATTCTCTGACTTCGGCGTAAAGACAAACACATTCAAGGGATATTGCTGGCCACAACCTGGAAAAGAGTTTCGTTGGTCTTCATGGGCAGATTGGAGAAAGCTTAAGCCACTTTGCCGTATTTCATTCAAGCACAATGACTACAACTATGGTGTTTCAATATCCACTTATGATGACAACTTTGACAACCGAGGATTTCGTGGCTACAACCTTGACATTGAGCCACCACTTGCATGGATAACGCCAGATGAGTGTGCCCAAGTCATGGAGCTTTCATTGTTCAAGAAGTTCGCAAGACATTGCGTAGCAAGAATTGAGAAGTACATAAACATGCCAACTGAGGACATTCTTGCTAAGATAAACAATCCAGACAAAGTCTCAGCTGGAGACATTGACAAGACTAAAGCAATAATAAGAAAAGTCCTCAACACTGCTATAAAGCCTTGCAAAGCAGACACATTCTCATGGAAGTAAGATTATGATGACATTTGAAGAGTATATCAAGAAAGAAGATGAAGAAGTAAAAGAAGATGAGATGGTTGCTGCAGCACCTCCAGCTTCAGATATGGTAAGTGGTCCTAAAGGCACTACAGCTGGTGACATTCTTGGAAAATGTGCACATGGAAGCAAAGGTGGCTTCATGAGCAAAGACTGCAACCATATTCCAAAGCCTCTTTCCCTTGAGCCAAAGAAGCGTACTGGAAAGAACAAAAAGCAGAAGATTTACTTAGTCACAGATGCAGAACTTGATAGAAAAACTATACTCTCACTTCACGAAGTTCCTGAGGAGACTATTGCTGCGTTCATACAGAAAGCACATATGGAGACAAAGGACGTAGAGGTGATTGCAATCATGTACCATCCAGACTCAAAGAAGTTCTTTGCAAAAGTCAAATGCGGCGGAAGATCATTCTTCTCTATGTTTGACTTTGATGCTGACAAAAAGAAGTTCATATCAACTGATGGCCATAGATACACTGCTAAAGAAGCTAAAGAGAAGTTTAATGAGATCCTCAATATGGCTGGAAACAGTCCAAACAATAAAGGATCTGAAGACATGAAACTATGGGTAGTTTGGGGTGGACTATGAAGAGATTTATACTAGAAGCAATTGAAATGCCTACATAGAGCAAGAAAGCTCTAAAGCGCCTTTCTGAAGACAAGATAATAAACTTCATAGCAGACAACTTTGATATTTCATACTATGATATCAACTAGATAGTTGATATTGCTTGGGTAGCAGAAACTGAAACTTTCTACATAAAGTTTCAGATTACGACAACATCTTATTTTCTTACACGATTTGTTGAAGCAAAGTTTGATGGAAAGAAATTGCTTCCAACTGATGACACTGAAATAGTAGATGCAAAAACTGGAAAGAAGAAATTCCAGCAAAAGCATCCAGACTTAGATGCAAAGAATTTTGCACTGTGCTGGCAGTAATTAGATGTCAGAACATTTGTCAAACTTCATGTTCAACTGACGATTCACTTTGTAGAATGTGCAGTTCTTAGGAATGTTTTTGAGCTTCTTAGCTCCAATGTAGCACATAGCAGACTTAAGACCGCCTTCAATGTCATCAAATATCTCATTCAACGTTCCTACAACAGGAATGTATTTCTCTCTTCCTTCTGAAGTAGAGTAAGAACGTCTGCCGCCAAAATGCTTCTCTTGAGCAAGATTTGAGCTCATTCCATAGAACATCTTGTGTGGTTTGTTGTCAATGTACTTGACTTCACCTTCAGCTTCTTCAGCTCCAGCAAACATTCCACCGCACATGACGAAATCTGCTCCACAGCCAAATGCTTTCGCTATGTCACCAGGAGTCTTGCATCCACCATCACTGCAGCAAAATCCATCAACTTGGTGACAAGCATCTGCACAGTCAATCACTGCACTTGCTTGAGGACGTCCAACACCAGTCTGCTTTCTTGTTGTGCAAGCAGCTCCAGGTCCTATTCCAACTTTAGCGACATTTCCACCAGCAAGAATTATGTCTTGGCAAATGTCACCTGTCACTACATTTCCTGCAAATATAAGAGCGTTAGGACAAGCAGCTCTGACTTCTTTTACTTTTCCAATGAAGTTAGGCACATATCCATTTGGAACATCAATGCAGACACACTTCACTTCATGACCAGCACTTTTCAAAGTAGAAAGAATTTCAACATTTTCCTTCAAGCCAAATGTTGGCATGACTCTGTCTCTGTAAGAACCAATCTTCTGAGCTTCTTGTATTTCTAAAGATTTCAAGTCATCATACAACTTAAGAATATCAGACGCCAGAAGATGCTTCTCTAATGCGCACATGAAGCCACGCTTAGCTGCAATAATTGCCATCTTAGGAGTTCCAATAGTTCCCATATTAGCGATTATTATTGGTATGCAGTTAAGAGAGTTCAAATGTCCATCAGCACCTTCCCAACTGAACATTCTGAAAAGACTTACTTCAGAACGAGAATTCAACGTGCTCCTTTTAGGAGACATCATCAAATCATCAAAGTCAAGTTGCTGCTCTTCAATTATTCTCATTTTGTTGCTCCAATAAGTTTGTTCCAACCATCAATTGCATATTGCTTCTTCTGTTTAGATGAGCCAAAAACCATCTTTATATATGGACCTTGCGCACCGCATTCATCACATATGACTTGCCATGAATACCATCCCATTCCTGGACCTTCTTCTGGATCTGACTCTATTTCAACAAGCTTTACTCTTTTGCCACATACTGGACAAATTGAATTGTTTGCAATCTTCTTGTTCATAATGAGCTCCTTTACCACCAAACCCAACCACTATGTCCTTCTTCATACAACTTGCATGCTTTTCCATGGAAGTATGACGCATCAAGAGTGTCACAGAACTTCTAGCATCCCCAACAAGGATTTCCTTCTTCAGTCTTTTGACGTTGGAAGTTCTTTACTCTATGTTTGCATGTTGGACATTGCCATTCGCTGTCTTTGCTTTCAACTATTCTTTGTCTGCCAAGTTCTCTATATTGGTCAAGATTCAAGACTTGATATTCATGCTTGACTTCATCATTGTGCTTTTCAACATCTTCCTAAATCTTATACCTAGTATGGCATTCACGCTTTGCAGATTCCTTGAGAATTTTCTCAACTTTAGAAATATTTCCTTTATCGACAATTTGCACTGGTATGTATGGAATATAGGTTATTTCATAATCACCATATTTCATGTCATCTAAATGTTCATACTACTTCTTCATAAGTTTCCTCAAAGATGTTCTTTTCGCAGAAATAGAACTCTCCACGAATTCCCTTAATCAGATAGTCACCAGTCTTGTTTACCATCTTCATGTCACCTTCAAGTGTATGGACATATATCCAACCATCTTGAAAATATACATCATTTCCTGCAAAATCATAGAGATCTTTGAAATTGTCGCCTGTCCACTGGACTGCTTCAATAGGAATTGGCTTCTTTACGTACTTCTTTGTCATTTTTAGTTCCTTACTTTATATGTGTCTTTGCTTATTCCAAACCAGTTGCATGCATCTTCTTTAGCAGCCATTATTGTGTCATCCATGTCATAGTACTTGTATCTTCCAAGTCTTCCACCAACAAGCAGACCACTAATGCTGTTAGCTGCTTCTTTATATTTATTGTACAATTTTGCAGTAGCTTCATTGTTTACTGGATAGAATCTTGGCTTGTTGATGTCCCAATCTTGTGGAGTTTCAGTCTGAATGACAGTGATGTTTTGGTCAATCTGCTACTTGTCTTCAGGATGGTACCATTTGTATTCATGGATTCTTGTATATGGAACATCATCATCAACATAGTTCACAACTGATGTTCCTTGAGCTGACTTGACTGTCAATGTTGTTGTATCAAAATTCAAACTTCTCCATTCAAGTTGTCCAAACTTATATGAGAACAATTCATCAAGCGGTCCAGTGTAGATGACTTTGTCAAACCACTTCAATGCATACTCTATGTCAGTCAAACCAATTTTTCTGTTGTACCACTTCTTTATTCCATAAGAGATGCGGTCAATCATTGTTGAATATCCTTCAATCGGTATTCCAACATATTTGTCATTGTAATAAGAAATGTTGTAGTCATATCTTACTGGAATTCGCTTGATTATGTCTGCACTAAGCTCTTTTGGATCTTTATGCCACTGTTTTCTTGTATAGTTCTCAATGAAAGCTTCATAAAGCTCTACACCAATCAATGAGATAGCTTGCTCTTCAAGATTCTTAGGATTGTTTACGTCAATTCCAAGCTCAGTTATGTCTTCATGGATTCTCAACTTCAAGAAGCTCTGTGCATCAAATGGACTGTCAAAATTCTTCTTGAAGAACTGCTGAAGCATCATCAAGTTGAATGGGAGAAAATACTTGTTCTTGCCATGCTTAGCTACTACATGATGCTCATATCTGTTGAATTGAGAGAATCTGTTTATGAATTGCCATGTCCATTCATCATCTGTATGGAAAATATGCGGTCCAAACTTATGAACTTCAATGTAGTGCATCCAATAAGTGTAGCACATTCCACCAATGTCATTAGTCTGCTCTGCAATCTCTACCTAGTGTCCTACATCTTTAAGCAGACGTGCTATTGTGTTTCCGTAAAGTCCTGCACCAACTACAAGTATTTTCATTTTATGTACCTTATGAATGTGTTTCTCTGTTGTGGAATGTTGTCAATAAGCCATCTGTAAAGACTTTTCTCTGGCATTCTCTCTAAGTCAATATAGTTGTCAATTACTATGTCACGAACTTGAGCACATGAACTCATAGTCAAATATCTTAGAATCATGAACTTAGCAGCATCGCCAAATCGTTCTGAACTGATGTGCTTATTGTACATCTCAATTGACTTAGTTCCTAATATGTTTCCAAGAACATCAAACAACATGTTGCTTTTGAATGCCATACTCACCATCCATTAGGAGCGCCTATAGCTGGAAGATCTAATGCATCATAATATGCATCTTCGCTTGCTTTAAGCTTTCTTTTCAATGTCTCATTCTCTTCTTCAAGCCGTAAGATTTCTTTGTAGAGGATTTCAATTATTTCTCGCTCAGTGTAATCTTCTAGTTTCTTATGACTCATTTTTCAAATACCGTTTGATTGCTACAAGCATTCCAAAGAATGTTGGCTCTTTGTCAACTACTACATTCAGCTGGTAGAGCATGTCAGTTAGCTTCAAAATTCCATCTGAATCAACTAAGTCATTGTCAACAACATAATTGAACAACAATGATGCACCTTCAATGAAGTCAACAAGCTTTGTCTTGTTAGCTAAGTAGAATTTGCGAACATCAAGAATGTTTGGCAATGAGATTGTCTTGTCTACAACGTCTTTGATGAAGTCATCTTTTTCACTGTTCACTATTGCATTGAGCTTGACGATAAGCTTTCCACTGTTAGCGCAGAACTGAAGATACTTCACTATTCGTCTGCAGTCAGGATAGAATCTGAATGCTTCTTCAATGAAGGCTTTAAGACCTTCTTTGTCATATTCAATCTTCTCACTGTCAAGAATCTTTTTGACATGAAGGAGAAGATCTTTCTTGTCAAATCTAAGTGGAACTATTGGACAACGTGAAAGAACAGCTGGAATAACCTTCTCTTTGATGTTGCAAGTCAAAATGAAGCGCGTATCATCTTGTGCAGCTTCAATCAATGTCCTTAATGCCATTTGGAAGTTGTTTTGGCCTGACTGAGATGCGGAATCAACTTCATCAAGAATCACAATTTTTGGCTTTCCTTCAAAAGACATTGCATTGCAGAACTCTGTTATCTTAGTTCTCAATACATCCAAAGTTCCGTCAGTTGCACATGGAACAAACAAAACTTCTGCATCAAACTCATTGCATAGAAGTTTCGCTAATGTAGTCTTTCCACTACCAGCAATTCCTGCAAATGTCATACTTTGCAGTGCTTTGCTCTTTATCATACGCTTAAAGTATTCTTTTATGTCTGCATCCAAGACATAGTCTTTAAGCTTAGTTGGCCTATATTTGTCTACCCACTCAATCTGATTTTCCATAATGATATCATACCATTATAGAGAATCTTGCTCAGAACATTCTAATCCCTAGACTTTAAGACGTCTAGACATGTTTTCAGCTAGAACTTTAAGCTCGGTCAGAGTGACATTCTCTTGCTTAAGTTCGCCGTCGTCATCTGCCCATTCTAGAGTGTAGACAATTCTTTTGTCTTCAAATATCGTTATTGATATGACAGTCTTAGCAGTTGGATCTTCTTCGCTGTAGCGAATCTTGTCACCGATTGAAAGTGGTGTCTTTTTGCCATCTACAGTCACTTTGAGCTTGTTGACTCGTGGCATACTGTCTAAGTCTACAAATTCTGCCATATTTAATATTGTACTTCAGGATAGTTGATTCCAAGTGCTGGATTGTAGTTGAATATGCATTTGAAGTCAGGTGAGTTGAAGAAAGAGTCAGCTAAATAGACATTATGACGTTTGACAAGACCAAAAAACTTCTTTACAGTGTATTTTGGAATGTCAAGCATGTTGTAGCATTCTCCACATAACTCAAAGCAATACAATGCAGAAACACCTCTTTCAAAGCCAAAGTCATAAGGAACTTCAGCTCCTAAAAAGTCCTGTGCTTTCTTTATAGCTTCTTCTTGGCCGAATGTTGGACGGAATATAGCAATTCTGTCACAACGAGTGAAGTCAATTATGTTAGTCAATGAAACACCTTCAGCAACAGCATGGATGATTTTTCCATCTCCGGTGTATATTGCGCCATGGCTAAATTTAGTTTTTGATGGTATGAACTTTCCATCAAGGTAGTTGTTGTAGCCGCGAAGAATGATGTCACCCGGCTTTATGGTCTTGAATATCTCAAGAACTTTCTTTCCACCAACTTGGAAATCATCTGGATCATAGACGAGCCATAATGGAAATCTAAAGCATTTTATGTCACCAAAGAAAGTTAGAAATCTTGACCACCATTTGTATATTGTTTTCTTTATGCTCATATATTAAGTTCTCCTGGAAAGTCCTCAAATTCATCTATGAACTTTTGCACAATTTTGTCTGGAACATTATGCACATTCTAGTGCTTTCCGTTCACTCTTACTACCATGACTATTGCGCCACAGTTCTCAGCTATGTTTACATATTTTTGGACACTGCTTGCTTTATGAAGAACATTGCTGACTATGCAGCTCTTTCCTTGTCTTAAGCATTTAGTAACAGCTTCTTTGCATTTCTAGTTAGCGATCTTGTGCTTTTCATAGCTGAAGTCATACTTGCCATTAACCATCAAGAACATGTCATTCTCAAAATGCTCTACATGATATTTGTCAGCAAGCTTCTTAGCAAATGTGCTTTTGCCAGAGCCAGGAATTCCACGAACAATCATCAACTTAACTTGCTTCATGCAATCACCCAAGTTTGACCACGACTCTCATCCTTCTGGATTTCTTCAATGAGCTTGTCCCACTCTTCTTTTCCTCTGTCACCAATAGTAGTGTCAACAGTTCCACCACCAAGAAGTGTTATGTTCTAGAACTTTCCACGAACAGTTCCAAGAAGCATCTTAGCTTGAGCTAATGCAAGACGCTTAACATACTCATTTCCATAAAGCTCCTCAAGTGGTGGCTCAACAGAGCAAGTAAGAAGTATGAACTCATCTTTCTTTCCAGCTGCTCTTGGCTCTGGCATGATTCTGAGATATTTTGTGTTCTTGTCATACCACCAGTCTGGATTTGAGCCAGTCATGCGGTTAGTCAGTTCAAAGAACTCATGCAAGTTGTGATATGTAGTGAATGAACCAGCAAAGTTTCCTCTACTTCCAAAGAATGGATATCCACCATTTCCCATGAACCAAGCTTGTGGACCAAAGAAAATGTCTGAGTTCGTAAGACCGAGAACTCTGTCACGTGCAACAGCTATGTCTTTGACTGACATGACTTTGAACTGCGCAAGATTTGCTCCACGACCAGGCTCATAGAACTTGAGGTTGTATGTCAAGTACTGCTCTGGAAAATACGCATACTTTGTGTACTTCTCTAATGCATTCTAGATGCATACGTTCAATTGGTTCTCTTCAAGCTCTACAGTAATAAGTGGAGCTCCAAGCATTGTCAATATCCAGTCAACAAGCTGCTCCTTAGCCTTGACTGCAGGATTCAGCCATGTTGATTCAGCTTTTGTGTCAAGTTTGATGTCTTCGTTCATACAAAGATATTTACACATCAAATATTATTGGAGTAAATAACAAATATGAAAACAGACAAGATCAAGCCAAACTACAAGTCAGTCTACACTCGTGACTCTTTGAAAGCTGTAGACGTATTTGATGCTTTCCACAAGCTTCGCTACAAGATCATTCTCACTTCTTATGACATAAGCAATGACTTCTACAGCACTATATACGAGATTGAAGTTCTCAACTGCTTCACAGCTCCAGAGCCATTGATAATCGTCTCAAGGCCAGAAGACAATGAAGAGCCAATCTCAGACTATGGATATGCTTTGAAGCTATTCAACTAGTATGTCGATGAATATACAAGCTTAGTCAAAGCAGAGACTCGTGACTACCAAGACATTGAGATCTACAAAGACAAGTTTGGCTATGAAGAGACTTGTCCAAAATGTTGCGAGACTTGCAAGTGGGTGAAGAGACGTGACTAGAAGTTTCCTAAGCACTACAATCCATTGACTCGTCTTGAATGCATGAATCCAAAAAACTAGATTGAGTTTGACTAGAGCATTCCACAAAGAGATGTTCCACCTTTCTTCCCAGAAAAAGGTCCTGTCCGCCACCATGAGACACATGTCTTGTTGATTGCGCCTAAAGTCAAGATGTTTGGTTGCTGCAAGAACTATGAGAAATTTGAAGAATATGTTGATGACTATGTCAACAAGCAGAATCCACCATACCCATGCCGTCCACATCCATTAGATCCACCATGGGTAAGACCATACAGCTATCCACAACATTGTGAAGATGACGTCCATGTCCATTGCAGATACAACAAATATGAACGTTGTCCACGCGATGTGCAATAGTGTTCAGACTGCGAGAAGAGAGTCTAATGTAAACTTAAGGTCTTTGTTCTTCTCCATTATGTCCTTGCAGGACTGAAGCCAACAAAGATACTCATTGTCTTTTACATAGACATCAGAAATAAGTTCTCCCTTATGCTTGCCAAATGGGAGAACTTCTATTTTATGTGGCGCTTCAAGCCAAGAATAGATAGCATCAAGTGTCTGCAAATCAAGAAATTGCATGAAACGTTTGAGAAGCATCAAGTCCATGTCAAGCGTAGTCAAGCAGAAAGTCTCTTGCCAGCGTACATTTCTTATGTTCATGAGAAGCTGGAAAGCTGCATTGTCAGAAGATTTGTTGACTTTCTTCTCAAGCCAGAACAACGCAGTATCAGGACCCAAATGGCCAGTTTCATTTATTGGCAATGCCAAATCTGCTAGTTTCTTCAAGTCAATTATCTTAAGTTTTTGAATGTCAAAGGTATTTATATTGAGTCTCTTTGCGTTGTTTTCTAGGACTCCCAGGGTGTCTTCTGGGACATCCCAACCAATGACATAGATATTCTTATTACCAACCTTCTGAATCAACCTGGATGTCCCGGAGATAGCCTCTTCTAGAGGAACAACTGTAATGTCTGGGCTTTTAAGCAAGTCTTCTGTTATTCCACAATAAATGGCAGAACATGCAACTATAGGCTCATCTGGCCTGACATAGAAACTAGATTCTGAAATGCACCTGTCTTTGCTGTATTGCCAAAGCCTATAAGCAATTTGAATAGGACATCTATGTCCTGTCTTTGTGTCATTTCCAGTATTTGCGATTTTGAAGAAAAGTCCGTAGTCCATAAAAAATGGCCGCTTACGGCGGCCGGTCGGATTTACTGTTTTCTCAGAGAGATTACATTCGAAAGACGCGACCAAGTTTTAAGTTTTTACTAATGTCATTTCGTAACAAAACTTGAATCTTAAGATCTTGAACCTTTAGTCTTTACTTCAGTTATCAGCATCAATAGCGTTCAGATCTTCTTGGTAAGAAGGTGGAAATCAAACGATTCCCTGTTTGCGTCAGTCTCCTGCAGTCTCCAAATTGTCAGTCAGCAATCTCAATGAAATGAGTTGCATTGTACTCATCAATCTCATCTTGCAATGCATTGATGTCCTTACGAATTGCATCCATGTTCTCAGTCTGCCAATTAGCATCAAACACCACATCATAGATGCGGACGAAATCAGCATTGCAGTATTCGCATGAATCAGTATAAGCACCCATGCACTCAATCTGCTTGAGCTCTGACTTCATCTCTGAAAGACGAGCAAGCTTCTCAACAATGCCAGTATTAGCAGCATGAAGTGCAACCTTGAAAGCAATAAGACGCTGTTGCAACTTCTTCCAAGACTCCATCAATGCCTTAGGATCTTGCTTGCGCATTGCAGCAAACTCCTCCTTAGAAGGCTTGATGAACTTACCATCTACAAGCTTGATGTTCTTCTGCACCAAGTTGTTGTTTCCGATACGATTCCAGAGAGTATTCATCTCTCCAATAATGCGCTTCCTCTCTTTAAGAGCGCGAGCAATGCTCATCTTCATTTTCGTTTTCCTTTATTCTTTAACTAAATATATTATACAACAGCCGACTTAACTTCAATCTGATTGCAACGAGCAACAGTCAACGCAGCATTGTGGTTGTCAGTTGTAGTTCCAGCACAAAGATTCTCGAGAATCGTTATCTTGAGATTTGGAAACATTGTACGAAGAACCAACGCATTCGAAATGACGCAGATGTCAGTGCAGAATCCGCAAAGCTCAATTTCAGTCACTCCGTTCTTCTCACCATAAAGCTGCTTGAGATTGTAGTCAATGTCACCAATCTTGTTTGGTAAATCACCAATCGAACCAAATGTAATCTTGTTGATTACATTGTCTTCAGGAACAAGCTCAGCAAGCTTGTCATAAAGCTTCCAACCATTAGAACCCTCAATGCAGTGCACAACAGGAAGATTCTTGCCTTCAAATGTTTCAAGATAATTCTCTTGGTGAGTGTCACGAGTAGCGAGAAGTGGAACATTCTCACACTTGTTGATGTAAGCGTATTTCACAATCTTCTCAGTGACTTCATGGTTTTTGTCAGCAGGCAATGCTCCATCAATGAAGTCATTCTGCACATCAATAAACACTGGTACTTTCATGCTATTATTCCTTTATTCTGCAAAAATCTTGTTATATTCTGCTGTCGGCAAGGACAAATCATATGGATCAACTTCATGCACTTGATTGTCCTTGCATACCACAAGTGCTCTAGGTCCAATGCCATCCTTGTAATATGCTGACAAGAAATACACATCCTTTTTTACAAGGCCATGATTCTCATATTTTGTCCATATCATCCGTTTCATGATTATATTATAACATCTATTTAGAATATTGTACAAAATTATTTAAGTAAATATTTTTAGACTTAACTTAACAATTTGGACACCAACGTGGAAGAAAAGAAAAGCAAGAGTCAAAAAAGAATTGAACGCCAAAAAAGGCGTGAAGAACGCAGACAACTGCGTGAACAAATGAAGAATGGTGTTGAACCTGTCTAGCAAGCAATACCTGCTAAAAAACGAAAATCATTGCCGGGATTTTTGGCTAAGTATAGAAAAGAACTAGACATTTGGCTTTGGCACTATATGAACTTGTTCTGCAAAGCAGAGAACGAGAATATTCCTTATTTCAAGGAAATGACAAGAGAATAGCGAAACAAAGCTATACAAGAATATGTAGATGTTTCTGAGTTTCGATAGCAGCTTAGTGAATATTTGAAAGAAGAAGAGCTCAAGCGAGAAAGCAAAGATTGAACACATTTTCTTCTAAGCAAATATTTTACAGAGAAAACCAAGAAATTGTAGCTATCTGCTTTTCTAAACGAGAAATAATTGACTTCTTAGCTTCATCAAAAAGCTCTTTAGCAATGTCAATGCTGTTGAAGAACCCATACCATCCATACGCTTCACCATGACTGATGTGATATGGAATGAACTTATTCAAGTCTCGCTTAAGAACATTTGCAATTGCATAGTCAGCATACTTTCCAGAACCAGCCGGCTTAGACATAAAGTCAAAATCACCATATTGAAGTCCTTTGATGATGACTCCAGCTTCATCAATTGTGTAGTCACCTACCATGCAGTTGAATCGTGGAACACCATCAGCTGGAGCTATAGATGGAATCACTCCATGCTTCTTTACAGGCTTGAACTCAAGAATATGTGCAGGAACTACTACTTTACGAGTAAATTCTGCATTGTAGTAGACTGCTACATCATTGAACTCAATGTCAATATCAATTCCATAATAGTTGTCTGGAATGACAATCGGCTTAAGTTTCTTAATCTTGTTGCCGAATACCTTTTCAAAATCTAATTTTCCCATAATCAAAATACCAAACTTGCTGGATTGTCCCAAGAAGAATAAAGCTTGCAGTTAGGACGAAGTATCAAGTACTTCATCGCACTGCGAGTTGGGTTCTTTCCCATGCAATCATCATCAAAAATGACAGACATGCCATTCACATAACGAATAGAAGCACCATATAATGTTTCACCAACTGGCTCAAACTCCTTCAAGAAGCTAGTAAGTCTCTTTATGCATTCTTTTGGCATCATATGTCTTTTTATCCATGCCGCTTGAGGTGTCTTAGCATTAGAAGAATACAATACTCTGAACGTCACTTGATCAGCTTGCAGGTCTTTGCTGCACCAATCAAAAAAGCCAGGAACATTCTCAAACTTGAAGTAGTCAGACAAGTTGAAGCAAAGTCTTACATTAAAGCCATAGTCTTTTGCCATTTTAGCGACTTTAGTGAAATCAACAGATGGATTAGGATCTCCAAATGGATGTCCAATCAAATCAGTGTTCTGCATCCAATGTGGAGAAGAAATAGACAATGCAAGCGTGTTTACGCAAACGAAATTCTTCAAAAACCTCAAGTAGTTTGGATCATCAAGAAGCATGCCAGTTGTCTGCATTTCAATGTTAGTGAATGGCTTACCAAGCAAACGATGAATCAAAGCAAATGTATTGAGAAACTGTTTGTTCTGTTGAGGCTCAGATGTTCCAGTGAGAATCAGCGTCTGGCAACCTGTGTTTGCTACATACTGCATCCGTCTCATGTACTCTTTTACGTTGTAGTCATAAGTCGGATGGCAGACATCCATTTTGTTTGGATAAATGTTGCTGTTCACCATTCTGCTTACGCAAAACGGGCACTTGTTAATGCAGTCCTTGTTAGGAACTACAACACTAAAGCTCTGAATGTCCATAATTTCTCCTTAGTCAGTTGTGCATAGAATACAATGCTATGTTGTTTGCTTGTTTTGCCATGCTAAATGCATTAGCTGCAATAGCTTTTATTTGTTTCAAGACTTTCTCAAGTTCAGCTATTCTAGCTTCAAGGCAGTTTAGACGCTCTTCAAAAGTCTTCTCATCCATTCTTTTTTAGCTCCTCTGCCCATTTAGTTAGACGATCAACTGAATCTTGGAAGTTCTGTCCTTTCTGCTTTTCAGTCAAATTCTTCCAAGACTCAATTGTCTGCAGAATCGCACGTCTAAGATGGTTGTTGTCCATTACTCGTCAGCTTCATCCTTTTCAGGATCAACATCCCAACGGTCAAGCGTTGCGAGTGAAAAGCCAAGCTTCATAGCTGCCTCTTCAATCTGGAAGACAACCTCTTCATTCCACTGCTCAGCTTCACATGCCCAACGAAGCTCTTGAGTCGTAGCCTCAAGCATGTTCAGGCATTTAGCGATTCTCTTCTTCGCATTCTCAACACGCTCATTTGACAATTCAATGTTGCTTTTCATAGTTTACTCCATTCATTTAATCTAAATATATTATATCAAAACTGCCTATGACAGTGCATAAATAAAGCTGCAAATTTTCATTTGCAGCTTTATCTTTCACCTTGACAACTAGTTAGATGATTACTTAGTAGCTGGTGCCTTAGGTGCAGGCGTAACCTTAGCAGGAGTGATAGCACCAAGCTTCTCAGCTGTAAGCAGCTGGATGAACTGGTCAAGTGCACTTACACCGTTCTTTCCATCAACTCCACTGCCAATGTTCATCATAGTAGGAAGCTTTACTCCAGCAATCGCCTTGCCAATTGACTCCCACTTGTACTGAGCAATTGCACGCTGCAAATCAAGCTCTGCTTGCTGCAGCTCAGTGATAGCACCACTCTTCTCAATAGCAACCTTCTTTGCCTCAGCCTCAGCAACACGCTGCTCTGCCTTCAGCTTGATAGCCTCAAGCGTCTCAGCCTCAGTCTTCTTCTGGACTTCAGCAACAGCTAGTGCCTTCTCAGCCTCAACCTTAGCAACTTCCTTCTGCCGCTCAACTTCAATGACAGCGCGCTCTTTCTCAAGCTTAGCAACTTCAACCTGCTTCTGAGCAGCAATAGTTGCCAACTCCTTCTCTCTTTCTGCCTCAGTCTTCAGCTTAGCAGTCTCAGCATCAGCCTTGCCCTTGAACTCAGCAATCTCACGCTTGTAGTTAGCTTCTGTCTTAAGCGTCTCAGACTCGAGCTTGATCTTCTCAGCTTCAGCAAGTCTGCGAGCCAAGTCAGCTTCTTTCTGAAGATTGAACTGCTTTTCTGTGTCAGGATCAGGCAATGGCCTGCCATCAACTGCAAAGTAGTTTACGTCAATTCCATGCCGCAGAAGCTCAGCATTATGGACAATATTAGTGTAGATCTCCTTCACCATTGGCTCAAACTGGTCTCCACCAATGACTTCTGATGGATCATACTTAGTTGAGATTGACTGCACTGTAGTGTTCAAAGCAGTGATAAGCATCTTCCAAATCTTCTCATCATCGCCTTCAACTTGCTGGTGGAGAGCAATGATAGTCTCATCATCAGCTCCATCAATACGGTAGCCGATGTTTGCCTTCAGCTTAGCAGTTGACTTGTTCTTGAACTGGATGTCAAGAAGATCTTTGTCTTCAGCATTAAGCTGATATACACCAGCCTTAGAGTACTTCCAGATGCGAGGACACATCATGAAATACCAACCAGCTTGCTTTCGAACTGACACTTCACCAGTCACAGACTGAATGACTTGCAGATTCTGCACATCATTTACATGTGCCATCTTGACGAAGCAGATAAGAGCGACAATCGCAATCACTGCTGCGGCTATGACTTTTCCAGGAGCTATTCTCATTTGTTTGTTTCCTTTGTTTTTGTTGTTTGTTGTTTTTGGTGAAATTCTCAAGGAGCAGTTGGCGCTGAAGCTGCTGTAGCTACCGAAGCTGGTGTTGCTGCTGGTGCAGAAGGTTCAGCTTTCTTTGGCTTGAAGAACTCCCTTACACCTAGATATATGACATTTCCTGCGAACCACAGGAACCCTGCTGCGAGGACGATCAACGCCCCACCTACGAATAGTCTTGCAACCATGTTTTGTTTTCCTTTGTATTTGTTTATGTTTAGATTATATCAAACTTCAGGCAGATGTTCACAAATGTTTTAAGCCATATTTCTAATGAAATTTGGATATGTGAACGTTGGACCAGGAACGTTGACAATGTCTGTCTTGAATTTGTTCTTGAGGTAGAAGTTCTTGATGATGTGTCCTCTCAACTGGCGGACTGCAACAGGCTCATTGTCTGCATATGTCCTTATGCAGACATCAACATCTGCGTATTTGAAGCCAAATCTGTCTTCATCAGTCTTGTCCTGAAGTCCATCCGAAGGAACTTTAGCATACAAGAACTTAGGAACACCAATCTCTTCTGCAACAAGCTTCACTTCAGTCACAGTCAAGTCTTTCAATGGCGCATAGCATCCAAAGCCATCACCACCAAAAGTCGAATAACCAAGAACCGATTCGCTCAAGTTGTCAGTGCAAAGAACCACTGCTTTGCTGAATTGCTGAGCAACACAGAACAATGTTGCCATACGAAGACGAGGCGGAAGGTTCACACGAGCAGGCGAATACTCTGCCTCATCATATTCATCATCTGGATCTTTGCAAGCTTTCCAAGCTTGGTTAGCAATGCAAACAAATGCTTCATAAATGTCAATGTTAACAAGCTTTATTCCAAGAACATTGCATATTGCCTTAGCAAGATTAGCGTCATCGCTGTGTGCTTGTATGCTACCATTTGGCATCTGGACGCCAATGACATTCTCACGTCCAAATATTCTAGTAGCAAGCCATGCTACAACAGTAGAGTCTTTGCCACCACTTATTCCAACAACAAACTTCTTAGTGCCTGTCAGTTCTGCCCAGGCTTTCCAGTTGTCTTCAATCTGCTTTACCACTTCTCGTGGATTAAAGTTATAGTCGTTTTCCATACAACTCCTTTATCTCTTTAACTGAATATATTATATCATACTAGCATTTAGATATGCACAATTACATGCAATCTAGTATGTCTTGAGCAATCTCTTCTCCATAGAACTCATCTGCGTAATTGAGAAGTTTTACGCTTTTAAGGCCTGCCATAAGACATAACTCTTCATATTCTTTTCTAGTGAAATACTTAAGTGCTTCTGATTTGCTGATTGACCAGCCAATCTTTAGTCTATTGGCCAAATGGCATTTTTCACAACACCAACTATTGCCAGTGCCGTCATAGACATGCGCAGATGTAAGCTTTCCACATTGTGGACAACGATCAAAACCTGTCAACAAATTAAATGCTTTACGTGCAAGCTTCTTGTCTTTTGCAGAACCACGACGAAGTGCTTTCAAGACTTGTGCAAGTTCATTGCCTTGAAATATCAATGCTTTGTCTCTGACTTCATGGAATGTATGACCACTCCATTTGCCACCATATTCTTTATAGCTATCAACGACTCTTTCCATTTTTCTTCTCCAAAGCATGCATTTCAAGTTTCTGGCCTTTGCAAATCTTGAAACCAAGATCTTCATATAGCTTTATAGCAGTATAGTTCAAGGGATTTACGCCTAAGCTTAATGAACATTTCATCTTCTTTGCTTCTTGCAAAGCTCGCTTTACGATAGCAGTTCCAATTCCTTGCTTTCTGCAATTAGCTTTAACAAACACAGTATGAAGATATTTTGTGTTCTTGTCATGCTTTGACATGCATGCCATTCCAAGAAGCTTACGTTCACCTTTGATTTTCTTTGTCTTCATCAAAATTAACGTATTTGCAATTCTTCGTTTGAATTGCTTTATAGTCTCGGTAGGAATTATGCCAATTAGAATTCTATCATCATCACTGTCTATACTGTCATAACATGCATATGCATCAGCTTCCATATATAGAAGCTGCTCAAGCATGTCATCATCGATATCTCTTCCGTATGCAACATCAATTTTCATGTCAGTCTTCTTTCAATTTGTCTTTAAGCTTAAACCACGTCAACACCCAACCAATATCATCAACAATGCATGCAATTCCCCAAAGAACTAATGCTAATTTCAAGCTTGGACAGAACAGCATAGCCATCAAGCCACCAATTACTAATGCTAAGTCTTTAACTATAGAAGCAGTGTTGTCATGCAATTCTCGTGACTTCTCATTCCATATCTTTGTCTTGAACACCATTATGCAACGGCTGATTGTCAAAGACACAAGACTGACATACAGCAATGAGAATATAGCGTAGATCCAAACATTCCATGCTATAAATGCAAGCCACATAGCTAAGCAGAAGCTAGCAGCACTTTCAACAATTGCAAACCATACAAAGTTCCTAAGAACAGCTTTACGAAAGTTTCCTTTCCATATCATTCCAATAAGCAAGCTTATTGTGCAGCACCATACACCTTCAAATGCTAGCCATTGTGGTGGAAGTGCAGATACTGCTGTTTTGCAAAGCACTGGACAGAAATATGCATTCAGCAAAACTGAAAAGAACATTGACAAAGCTAGCAGTCCTTGGTAAGGTTGCAGCTGTATGTTGAAAAACTTGAATATCTTAGACATCATATCGGCATGAAATTAAGTTTCTTTATTTTGTCAGAACTTACCCAATACCAATTTTTCTTCCATTCTACTCTTGTCCATGGACCACCATACCAATTGTAATAGTCTTCTTGAAGGACATACACTACAGAGCCTTTAGGAATGTTTGGATATTTTCTTGCTGCTTGAGTCTTCCAATCTTCATCTGCAAGCTCTTCAAGCGCAACAGCTTCATACAGAATATTCATTGTCACTCTTCCTCGGTTGCATACATTCCTGAGTTCAAGGACAACTGAATGATCTCAGCGTTTTCGCCATTGATGCCATAATAAAAGTGTTTGAATTCATTGCCATCTTCGATGTTGACATCAACCTTCAACCTGGATAGTTCTTTGAACATCTTGTAGTGTGGTTCTTCAGCTTCGTAATGCGCTCTGCCGCTTTTCTCTCGAAGTCTGGTGTATCGCTTAGCTATTTTATCAAGAACCTTCCGTGCTGCTCGGATAGTTTGCTTTTCTTCATCAGTTATCAATTGGGATTTCATTGTCAATTTTTCTTAATTATGCGCCACAAGAAGGATAGTTGAAAGAATTCTCATAAAGCTTCACCATAGCAAGCGCAATTGCAGGAACTTGCTTCTTGCCGCATGCATGAGCGTCATCTGCTAAGTCAAACATGAATCTTTTCTTGTCTCTCCAATAGCACTCAAGCTCTTCATGTTCATCAAGCTTCTGCTCATTCTGAATCCACTTAGCATAGTCAAGATTGACATAGAAATAATGCATTGTGTTTGTCATGAATGCAGGATTTGGATTTGTCTGCCCAAGCTTGATGACATTGTTCTTGTCAAGAAGCTTGATTCCAGTCTCTTCTTCAAGTTCACGCACAACTGCATCAAGAGGATCTTCATCTTCCTCAACCATTCCACATGGAAACTCTTCGACATAGTCATCAGCTCCATACCTGAACTGCTTCTCAACAAGAAGCTTTCCTTCTTTCTCAACCATGATAGATACCCAATCAGGAGCATCAATCTTGATTGGCTTCAGACCATTGTCCATTTCAGGACCGCGAATGACATTGAAGATTGGTGTAGTCAGAAGCTCAACAACATCTTTGTCACGGACAAACTCATTGTATGCCCACTTGATGTAGTCTTCAGGTGTCTTTCCTTCTGCTTTGTACTTCTCTCTGATTTCAGATGCAGAAATGTTTTGGTACTGGTCATCAATCCACAAGTCAAGATGCGGAATGTCAGATGCAACTTTATCTCCATTGCGTCCTTGGATTACAATCATCTTTGCTTGGTTGAGAACTTCATCCCACATCTTCCAGTGCTTGAAAAACGCAAGTTGGTCAGATCCAATGCAGAAATACCACTCTTGCTCATCTGCTTCACAACCTGCTTTGAAAAATGTCTTGATGTCAAGCAATGTGTCAATGAAACCTCTGCAGTTGAACATCTCCTTAGCAACATCGGACTTGCAGTTCAACATGCGGTCAAAGTCTTCATACCATAGCCAATAGTCATGCTCAAACGATTTATAGTTCAGCATGTTGTCAATAGTCCGCTGCTTCTGCCAAAAGTCCATCCATTGTTCTTTATCTTCACGATACCAATTGACAAACGATGGTGCAATTATTACCTTGTAAGCACCGAAGTTCTCATAAAGCTCTGTTACAATAGCTTTATGTGCGATGGTAAACGGATCAAACGTTCCACCGAAAACGACATATTTGTTCTTAGTTTTCTTAGACATAATACTATAGACTTTCTCTTAAATCTATAGATATTATATCACACTAGTTAGCTGTTGTTCATATTAAATAAACATTTATGCTATAGTAAATAAATAATAACTAGAGTTAGATTATTTTATTTAGGAAAAATTATGACAAGTTCAATTACAATTGGAGAAGCACTTTCTAATATAAAAGCTGTTGGATTTAAGCTTGATAATCGTACAGGTGGAGAAGTATCTGGTAATGTTGCTATCATATAGCATAATATGAATATCTTGTCTGGCAACTTTTCTGGTGGAATTGGAGCAGTTGCTACAGGCAATAATTCATTTGCATATGGAACAGAAGTCTCTGCGATAGGTGAAAACTCATATGCTGTCGGAAAAGACTCTGTTGCTGGTTGCTATGGCTGGTACTATGACCATATTGACTTTACTAACAATGTTTTCTACTTGACTACAACATAGCCAAATACCATTTATACATCTGCTTTAACTGGAACTGGAGAAGTAGATCCAAGCTTCAATAGTGGTTTTGAAGTTGGCGATGTAATTTCATATGTCAATAAGAAGAAATTTGATTTAGCGTTGTCAGTTGTCGCTGTCAATGGCAACTAGATTTCAGTTGAACCATTTAAAGATACTGGCAAATATTCTTTAGCTGAAATAGAACCAAACCATGATGACTGGACAATATTTTGTCCTAAAAAACCATTAATTGGTGAAATATGGCTTGGTGAAGCTTCATATGCAGAAGGCTTAAATTCAATTGCGCTTAATGCATATTCTCATGCAGAAGGAAAAGATGGATTTGCATATGGCCAATATGCGCATGTTGAAGGAAAGAGAAATACTGCAGGATATGCATCTCATGCGGAAGGTGCAGATGTAAAAGCAATTGGTCAATATTGCCATGCAGAAGGTCTTTCTTCAACAGCAGCAGCAAACTATGCTCATGCTGAAGGAACTTCTGTTAGTGCTTTTGGCGTAGCATCTCATGCAGAAGGTGCAAGAACATATGCTAAAGGCGCAGGGTCACATGCTGAAGGTGGAGATACAACTGCTTCTGGTGAAAAGTCACATGCAGAAGGTGTTAATACTACTGCATCTGGCAATGATTCACATGCAGAAGGAAATTTAGCTGTTGCATCTGGTACACATTCACATGCTGAAGGAAGTTCTACTACAGCATCTGGATCAACTTCACACGCAGAAGGATATCTTGCTAAAGCTGTTGGATTTGCAGGACATGCTGAAGGACAATCAACTGTTGCAAAAGGAGACCAATCACATGCTGAAGGTGCTGGAAGTTCTACACTTCAATCATTTAAAGTAACAGGTGCTGCTAATTCAAAAACATATACAACAGACAAAAATCATTCATTGCATGTCAACAATATAGTTCAATATGATAAAACATACGCAAAGATTGTTGCAGTACCTGAATTGACAAGCTTTACACTGGATTAGACATTAGATGCTGTCAATGATTTAGCAGATGTCGATATAAATCTCATTAAAGGAATAGCATACAATAACAAGTCTCATGTTGAAGGCTAGAATTCTATAGCGACCGGTGAAACATCACACGCAGAAGGCGGAGCAACATTAGCATCTGGAAAGTTTTCACACTCAGAAGGATATAAGACTGAAGCAAATGGAGTATATTCTCATGCAGCTGGAGTAAATGCAGTAACAAATGCTAATTGCTCGTATGTTTGGAATGGTCTTTCATCAACTACATATGCAGTTCTATCTACAGTTGTTGGTACATTTAATGTCAATCCAAAAGATGGCTTAGCTGGATTCTATATTGGACACCATTCATTGATTGAAAATTCATTGCCAGTATCAAGTCTTTCAACAACTGTCATCTATAAGACTGGAGAAATATCTACTCTTCTTATAGAAGGATAGCTATTGTCAAGCTCAATACCTAACATTAAAAATGCTGTAGATGTTACTATAGGAAATGCTGTTACAAGCATTGGTGTCAAAGCATTCTTCCAATGTGATGCATTGACATGTGTCTAGATGCCAAATAGCTTGACTGCTGTTATGAATACAGCTTTCTCTAAATGTACAGCATTGACAAGTTTGATATTTCCTGATAGTGTATAGTTAATTGACTTTTCTGGATTCTCAAACTGCACTAATTTAAGAACAGTAAAGTTTCCAAAAAGACTTACAAAGTTAACAGACTATGTAAGCTACAATTGTCCAAAACTAGTAGATGTAGTCATTCCAAATGAAATCTCAGCTATTGGAAAATAGAGCTTTATGAATTGCACAGGTTTAATTCATGTAAATATTCCAAACTCTATAACGACAATAGGTTTAAGTGCATTTACTAATTGCAGTTCATTGACATCAGTTGAGTTTGAATATAGAACATTAGAATAGATTTCTACTATACCAAACTATTCAACAAGATGGGGACTTACAGATGATACTGTAATAAAGCCATATGATTGGTCTTAGACTAATGGTTATTTCAATGTAAATCCAAAAGATGGCATTTCAGGATTCTATATTGGAACATAGTCACTTGCAGATTTGATTGCAGCTGGTGGATCAACGGAGCTGGAAAACTATCTTGACAAACGAACCGGTGGAATTATAGATGGTAATCTTTCAGTTCTTAGCTCAATTGGCAGTGGTGAAAATTCATATGCTACAGGATTAAATTCTGCTGCATTTGGCGAAGCAGTATCAGCTTTAGCTGATGCATCATTTGCTGAAGGACGCTAGACTTTAGCAAATGACAAATATGCACATGCTGAAGGCAGCAAGACTAAAGCTTTAGGTGAAAGATCACACGCGGAAGGCGCTGGAACATTTGCCTATGGTTGGGGTTCACATGTAGAAGGTGAAGAGACAAGTGCCCTTTGGCGTGCTGGACATGCTGAAGGAAAGAAAACTATTGCTTACATGTATTCTCATGCAGAAGGAAGCGAAACAATAGCAGGTTATGATTTGACTGCAGCAAATGCAGTAAATCAAGGTGATATTGCTTCTCATGCTGAAGGATATCAAACAAGCGCAATTGCAAGATTTTCACATGCAGAAGGATATGGTTCAATCGCAGGAATTTTAGATCCAACAACAAGACCAATGAAAGGAGATGAACGTAATTTTGACATTGATTAGGCTGCTCATGCTGAAGGACATGATACATCTGCATTAGGACATGCATCCCATGCAGAAGGAAGATCTACAATTGCAAAAGGAGATCAATCACATGCAGGTGGAAAATATAGCATTGTAAATTCAAGCAACTCATTTGCACATGGATTAAGTTGCTTTATTGACACAAATGCAAGCGAGTCATTTGCATTTGGCAATGAAAACAGCATTTCTGGCAATGGATCTAAGATGTTTGCAATTGGCTCGCGAAATACAATAAGTGCTACCGGCGCTGCGCACTGCGTATTTGTTGGTGGACTAAATAATACAGTTGACTTAGTTGCAAATGGACCATCATTTATATATGGAAGAAATAATAGGTTAACTAATTCAGGAATAAATTTTGTTGTAGGAGAAAATTTAAGCTGCAATCATAATTATTCTATATTGCTTGGAACTAACGCAGAATCAAAAGCACAACGTTAGTTTGTTTGGTCTGGAACATCTAATACGTATACGCCATCAACTTTAACAGGAACATTTAACATTAATCCTGCAAATGGAATAAATGGATTCTACATCGGCGCAAACAACTTCGTATAGTGTGTCCTCAGTGCAGTGCAATCTATGAATGAAACACAGAAAGCTGCATTAAAGACAGCACTTGGTTTATAAGTTAAAAACTACAAAAGACAACAAATGCCTAGGTAAAACCTAGGCATTTATTTCATGCAAAATTGTTAGCAGCAAGCTTGGCACTCAATATACACATCACTTGCCCAAAGATGTGGATCATATCCATCTTTTGTCTTTGGAAGTCCTTTAGCGTTGTATACATATGCCATTCTGTCTTCATCAACCTGCTCATTTGTGATGTCGACTTGGTCTTCAACAAATGCATTGACAACTGCACGTAGACCAGCTAATGCCTCAATCGCAAACATGCTGTCCTTTATGTCAACAGAAAGTGTGAAGATTTCAGCTTCAATGTCATCTTTGATGTCACGACTCACTGTAGCCGGAATAAACATCTTCTTCTCAAAAATCTTCATATTGAGAATCTTGATGTGGTTCTCAAGCTTTTCAATGTCATTGTTGATGTCATCAACGGTATAGCGAACTTGGTCATCCTCTTCACAATGAGTTTTTTCAGGATCAAGCTTGAGATTAAGATCTTCACATGAAATGTCATACAAGTTCTTAATCATGTTGTAGTAGAATACTGCAACCTTCTTGTTATCTGCTTTACGACGAATAGTATATCTGTAGTCTGTGCTCATAGTTCAATTCCTTTATCTAAAAGAATTATATCAAAACAAAGTGCACTTGTTCACTTATAGCTTGTGAATAACAAACTCTACCGGAGATGTTGCAAAATAAAGCTCAATGAGCGCGTACATCTCTTTCCAATCACCACCACCGAGACCACATCCCATGTTGAATGGAGCATGAATTTTCCATTGTTTTTCTTTTGGTCGTGTCTTGTTTTCAATGCGTGTCTGCTTCTCTAGCTTCTTGAGAATCTTGTTCCATGCGTCATAATCAGTTACTTGCCTGTCACGTGACACATACTCTTGGCCAAATGCATTGACAACAATCAAATCATCTCTGTCTTTTGGCCTAAAAATATGCCATGTTCCAAGAATCTCATGTCTATGAGACTTTCCATTGTAGTCTTCTTGAAACCAGCCACAATATTCATGATATGACTGCCATAGTCCATCAAACTTTTTAGCCATCTGAGCAGCAAGACCTGCGCCCATCTTTCCAAGGCAATTTACTTGATGAAGCAGAACAGAATAAGGCTTTATGTCTCTAAGAAGATTTCCTTCAACTTCTGTTATCATTTTCGTATTCTTCCTTCTTTGTCATTGTTGTGCAATTAAATGGATATGTCTTGTCTATAATTTCAATAGACACAACTGTTATCTGCGCATTGTCTTTGCTCAACATCAAACTAAATGACACCATGTCATTTAGATCAGTATGGACAGTACGATATATTTTTCCAAATTGAGTTTCATGTTGTCCAGTTTTAGCAGTGTCATGCACATAGCAATCAGTGTAAGACGTATATCCAGGAAAATTGTCTTCTTTCCATTGCTCTGAAAAATAGCAATAATGTTCTGGAACTTCAAGCGTAGTTTGGCTTGCAGTAAGTTCACAATAATATCTACCATTAAGGATCAGTATCTTATTGCTGTCACTGTCTAGTTGCATAAGCTCTCTTAGAAGATCATTCTCAAACTGCATTGTCTTGTCCTTTCAAATGTTTCACTACTTTTTCTGCAATTTCCATAGTAAGTCCAGCTTCATAAGTGCATTTGAAGAACTCATTCTTGAAGTATGTAGACATTCCATAAGAGTCATAGTCATCAAGTATTGCAAACTTCTCAACATCAATGTTCTGGTCTTTCATGTCATAGCTGAACCACATTCTTATCTCTTCATAATGTGTGCTTGACATCTTCTTTGGAGTTTTGCCAATTATTCGGCCTTTCATCCATGGCTGTTTCTCAAGCCAAAAACGTGGATTTCCATATCCATTGTAAGTTGGCTTGTCATATATACGCCAATCAGTTGACCAGACAACTTTCAAGTCTGGAACTTCTTTGAATATGTACATCAATGCTTTGAGACATGGCACACACAATGGAATGTTAGCCTCTATAAGCTCTTCCATTGCGTATTCAGCTCCATAATACAAATCCTCACCTTGCTTAGAGCAGTTGAGGACGGAGTCAATGTCTAGAAAAAGAATTTTCATCAATATGATATATCACTTAGTCTTTTGTCAATAAAATCAACAATGTTTTTGACCTTATCATCAACATCTTTAAAATCAGAGTAGAAGTTGTCACAACAGTCTTCACATCTACATGGCTCATACAATGAGCTTATTTTATCTTTGACTTCAATAAGAACATTTTTAAGATATTCTATCTGCGCATCTTTGTCATTTTTATTTGGGATAGTTAAGTTCATATTTTTCCTCACTTTGGCATAAATGCATCTAAAATCTCTTCTGCTACTTCTCTTTCAGCGATGAAGTAGAATCGCTCATTTATCATCTCAATTGTCTTGTCTTGGAACCACCAAGCCACAGCTTCAATCGTCGTATGCACAATGTCAAGATCAATATAGTCTGTTCTGCTTGGATTTGTCGCATTCCATGCATTGTAGTGCACATCTAGTCCAAACAAGTTGAAGTTGAACTCAATGCAGAATCCATTGACGAAGACATTCATCTTAAGCTCATTAGCGTCATAGTCGCCAGTCTTATTGTGGTTTGCTTCAATTTCTTCATCAGTCATGTTCTTCATGACAGATGCGCTGCAGCGAATCTCAAGACTAGTAAGCTTCCTAGTCTTGTTGACTCGCCATGAAGCTACACACCAGTCACCAACATCATTGTGTTGAGTCTTTCCGTATATCATCGCCATCTTCTTTTTCCTTTGGAAGCTTTAAATGCACTATAGCATATGTCAATGCATACAACAAAAACACTGGAACTCCTATGTAAGCTATGACTATTGGATGGCAGACACATAGTATGACAAACCATCCACAAAGTCCAATTGTGCACAAGCCTAATGCAACTAGAAGCATTGCAATTATTTTGTTCATGCCTGAAAGCAATGGATCATATGGCCATGGCTGCCACATGTCTTGAATCATTTCAAGATAGCTTACTATAAGGTTCTTAATCATGTTCTTCAGTCAAATGAGATTTCACCATCACTGTCAACGCCTTGGACAAGTCTGATGTCTTTGATGCTTCCAACTGGAAGTTTCTTAGCAACAAGCTTTTCAAAGATTCTTTCCTTGAACTGCGTCAATGTCTCATCATCTTTCATTTCATCTGGCTTCATGCCAAACACAACTTCATAGTCGCCACAGACAACTTCATCATAGTTGAAGTTCTCATCAATCCATTGGTCGATGAAGCCATTGTAGTCTTCTTCATTGAACTCATCAGACAATGCTGCATTAGCATCACGAAGCTTCTGCTCAAGTTCTTCCTTGTCAAAGCTTATGCCCCAAAGGACAAAGCTGCTTGAGCTTGAATTGCTTACGAAATCTGTACGTATCTTCATTTTAGTCTACCTTTATTGTTTGTATGTCATAAAGAACTTGTCCATCACAAGTATCTAACCATGCAGTTCCACATTTATGAGTGCGGCTACCAACTTCAGCTTTGTCTGGAAGTTCATATTCATCTTCAATTTCATCAAGTGAAGAGACTTCATAGTCATTGAGAATGTCTTTGACTATTGCATCATAAGCTTCTTGCCATGATTCATATGTAGTATCATTGACTATTGATGCACAAGGTGCGCCACAATCATAGTCACTCCATGACTTCAATACTACATACTTCATCAGTTGAACTCCTGTTTTGGCTGGAACATCTTGATTGCAGCATTTACAAGTGGAACTGGCACATCTGCAAAGAACTCAAATTCATGTTCTGACTCAGAGTTGTCAACATCAACACCTTCAGCTTTCATTGCCCAATAGAGAAGTGCAAGCTTCTGGATGTCATCATATCCACCATCATCATACGCATACACTTCAACACTTTCAAGTTGGCCATAGTACTGTGGGTCAATGCTCAAGAACTTCTCAAACTCTCCACTTCCATATATCCACTCATCATTGTCATAATTATATCCGTCCATGAAGTCTTTGAACACCTTCTTGTTGTCTTCAGTGTTCTTGAAGTTGAATCTTATGTTAAGGCCATACATCCAGAATATGGCAATATTTTTTCCATCTTTAGTCCGTGACAAGATCCTAAGCTTTTCATTGAAAGCTTTAAGGTCATTTATCACGAACGAACAGCTTGAGCTGTTGCTAACGAAATCAGAACGTGTCTTCATTACATTGTCTCTCCATCAAGAACTTCAACACCGCTCATGTTTTCAAAGATGTCTTCTCCATCCCATCCACCAAAAGTGAAAAGTGCATCATCATCAACGCCGTCTCCACCATTGTTGACGCGAATTCCAAAGATCTGGTCACCATCCTGAAGCATCTTGTCGAGCTTGTCAAGATCCATCCACTTCTCAAGCTCAACATCATAGCCAGCAGCAATCAATGCACGAGTGTTCCAAATAGTGTTGCGAGAAATGAAGTATGTGCTGCTGTCACAACGACACTTGTAGTCAGTCTTAGCATCAGAATAGTTCTTAGCGAATTCAAGAATAGCCTTAGCAGCCTTCTTCTGCTTCTCAATGTCGCACTTGTAGTCATCATTCCAATGGTACTCCATTGTTATGTGATCCATGTCATGCGCAGGAATTGCCATGCCATAGACAACATCATCGCTCTCAAGTACGATCCTCTCGTCGGTGTTCTCAATTACACGCTCATCAGGTGAAAGGGCCTGCTTAGTAATGTCATTCTTCAAATAAGAGAAGAACTCATCATCCTTAGTGAAGACTGACTGCATAGGTCCAACACTAAGTCCACCAAGATAGACAAGCTCAGATGCACGAAGATGGTAGTTCAGAACAACATTGTTGAACTCATTCTGCTGGCTGACGAACAAGTCAGAGTCATCTTCATCAGCATGCTTGATACATCCATCACATGCTTCCTTGATGAAGTCATTGAGAGGAAAGTTCTTTCCAATTGCAACAATAAATGAACAGCTTGAGCTGTTACTAACAAAATCAATCCTTGTCTTCATTTTCTTTTTCCTTCTTGTATTTTGCTTCAATTTCTGCTTCTTTACGTTCACGTTCTGCTTCAACTTCTTCTTTAGTCATAAGCTGTTTTCCTTCTTGCCACTTAGCACCATTCTTGAAATAGAAGCCTTTTGTCTTAGATGCACATTTGTCACAAAGATATGTTATCCAACCTGCAGTTTCACAGCGTGGAGTCCATTCAGTTCCAATTTGACATCCACATTCTTCGCATGTTTTGTAGCACTCGTCTTCTGCCCAACGTACTATTTCATCTGCCCAAGAATTCATAGCAGTCACTATGACTTCTTGCTCTTTAGTGCGTTCAACATCTTCACAAATGACTGAAAAATAGAATCGCAACGTTCCAAACTTCTCCTTGACTTGGTCAGCTTGAATTCTGACCTTGTACTTAGGATAATAAATTAAGTTAAGTGCCTCAAGCTTGCATGAAGCTTCATGCAGAACATTGAACCAACCACTGCCACATTCCCATCCCCAACACATGCAAGTCTATGTCATTGGAAGATCTTTAGTGCAATAGAGAATGCTGCACTGATCCATTGTCTCTTTTGCTAGAGACCTGTCTTTCTTTTCGTTTTCCATGATTATATTATATCAATTATTTTTGGTTTGTTCAATTAATGGTTGCTGTAAATGCGCTTGAACTTAAATGGACCATTGAGTTTTTCTAGAAGCGCAATTCTAGCTTCAATCAGACATTCATCATGTGGTTGGTCTAATGGTTCATAGAATGTCTGGTATTTACGGTTTGTCATCACATCTTCAGGATCTGTTGTGCCAATTTTTCTAGGTCCTTTAGGCGCATCAGGATCTACTGATTGCTCAAATGGATTTTCATCATCTATGCAATATCCACGATATTCATCAGTGATTTCTTGATAGCAGAATCTCATGTCTTTGAGATATGGTTCAAGAACATTGTAGCATACTTGAGCTACAGCATCATCGGACGCCTGAACAAGTTGCATGTAGAATTCACTTAATACATCATACTCTTTACTAGTAGGATTATTGCCATTAAGAAATTTTCTGACATCATTCCATTTTACTGTATTGCGCTCTTTCTGAAGTGTGTTGCTTACAGTGTATGGATATATTGCGTCATGTGGCATGTATATCTTTATTTTGCGTTCATCATGGTCAACGAACACAGTATCATCCATGAACCGTTTGTAGAACTCATCATCACTGACTTCTATTATTGGAGCTTCAGCTGTGCGAATGTAGAAGCTAGATGGTCCAAACAGCCTATGGTTGAACTTGTCTACAAGTTCCTTGAATGTAAGCAATTGCGGATCATTGAGGACCATCATATGAGGATTGTCCTCAACCGCAATTATGTAGCTCGAACTTGAGCTGTTGCTTACAAAATCAAGTCTTGTCTTCATCCACAATCACCAATCCATGACATTCCACTTGCATCAGAACCGCCAGACTCAAACTTTATTTCTGATGGCTTTGCAATTATGCCAACCTTCTTCAATGCATCAATAATCTTAAGCTTGAAGTCTTTGAGCGTATTGTTGTCTTTCATCTTAGAAGGATCTGCTCCAACTACAATGTCAGAAATTCCATAGTCATCACCAGCACCTTCAACTTCAATAAAGCCTTTAGTCTTTTCAGCAAGCCAGTCTTTTATGTCCCAAAGATCATCAGATGTTCCATCAGTGTAGTAGTCATCATCTTCATCGTCTTGGTGCTTCCATCCGGCAGCTTCAACAAACTTGATAAAGTCTTTGAAGTCCATTGTTTTTCCAAGCAACACAAAACTTGTTGAGCTTGAATTGCTTACGAAGTCAGTTCTTATTTTCATTTCCACTCCATTCAACTATCTTTTCATCTAAAGCTGTGTTAAGCCAATCTGCAAGCAGATGGCGATGGCAGAACTTTTCAGGTGTCTCAAAGCAAAGCAGATAGAGATTGTTTCCATCTGCAATGTCTCTAAGCTCTTCAATCACTATGCTTTTGCAAAGCTTGTCAAGAACTGTGTTCTTGTAGCAAGCAGTGTAGTAGTTCTTAGCTTCTTCAGATTCATAATGGCCAACATAAGTGTCATGCCACCATTTCCACCATGAAAGCTTAGGAGCTACTTTCCTGTACCAACTTCCATCAAACCAAGTTGGAAGTCCACCACATACAGCACAAAAGACAGCAGTTCTATCTGCTGCCTAAAGTGCTTTCATTTTTCCAAAATAGCTTGTGTAAATCATCTATTATAGACTGCCACTTCTAAATATGCTTCTACTTGGCCACCAGTATAATTAGCCTCTTCTGTGCTGAAGTTGTTGTACTTAGCTGGAATGTAGTATCTGAATGTGAGTTCATCACAATCAGACTTCTTAAGAAGAGCTTTAGCACCATTGTTCAAAAGCAACTTGCAAATCTTCTCAAACAGCTCCTTGCGCCATTTGTAGTAGTTGATAATATGCTTTATGCAATCTTCAGGAATTTTTCTGCCATTGTCAGTGAAGCCAAACTCTTTGTTGATGTTCTTAGCGTTGATTGTATAGTCAGGAACATCAAGCTCATCCTTCAAAATGTCTTTAAAGAGCATTTCATCTAAGTCAGTATAGACATAAGTGTTTGCGCTGAAAAGTGTCTTCTTGCTCTTGAGCTCTTCTTTCCAATAAGGCTCATTCCATATGCCATGTTTCTTGATTCTGTAAGTCATCAGTCATACTCCTTGCTCTTGTAGTTTCCTAAATTAGCATACATTATCTTGCACAAATTTGGAAGAAGTCTCTCAGCTGAATATCCACCTGAATAGTTGCCTTCACATTGTGCAGCAAACGCAAGTTCTTTGTCAATCTTCCTCAATGTATCTGCCATGTTTCGAGCATCATCATACACATGCTGGTAACAGATGTTTGGAACAACATCATCTGTCTTTGACTCTTCTGTCTTTGGTCCAATTGTTCCTTTAAGAATACGAACTGCTAAACATGCATTGACTGCGTCAAGACCACGTCCTGTCGTTATCTCACAATCAACAACATGGTCTTCTAGCCATGTTCCTTTATAGCATGAACACTCATCATCTATGATGATATATTCTTCTAATTTATCTGGAAACTTTTTGATATAGTCAATAATATCATCAGCCCGTGTCAACAACTTTTCATTTTTATATGAACCATCAAGATTAGGTGTATCACCAATTATGACGTTCGGCTTATGAAGTTTAGATTCAAGAACATCACGCCAAGGAACTTCACTATTGACATGAGGCTCTACATCAAATCTCTTCCATGCTGACGTTATGACAATCTTCGCATCAGGCACATGCAGCAAAATATACCGAAGAGCATTGATGCAGTTGTCATCAAAGCCAAACTTGCTCTGCTCATCTTTGCCAAAATGCTGCCGATTCAAGCAACCATCAATGTCTAAGAATATCAATTTCATAATTATATTATAACATAAAGCAATGAAATTGTCACAATTATTTGCAGGACATGGACTACTTGGTCTTGTATCAAGTTTATAGCGAACTTGTTAGCTTTCATGTCATCTATGACTGCATGCAATGTCGTATTTGCAAACACAAGAAATGCTAGCAACCATACTGGTGGCATTCCAATAAGCAACAGTCCTGGCAAAATAGTCAAGCAACTCCATTTGAATGCATGCAATATCAAGCAAACTATGTAGTCATACTTGTATATTGACGTGTCAAGATAATTGTATTTCTTAGCAATATAGCATTGCTCAATCCACCATGTCTTCTGCTTAAGTTCATTGAGATGGGTAAAATGCTGAAGTCCAAAGTCATCGATGACATGGACTACAAGAGAAGCTAGAATTGCAAGAAGAATTGTCATCTTTACCATCCTTTTTCTTTAGCATTCTTTTCCCATTCATCATAAGTCACTAGTATTGCTTTAGGACATTTGCTATAGTCAATATTTGGTGTTCTACGGTCAAATATGCAGTATTGTCCATTTTCACAGCAAAGTTCTGAACCCCACATATCAACTTCACAATGTGCATGCTTGCATACAAGTTCTTTATTATTGTTCTTCATAGTTTGCTATTCAAAATCTCTACTGCTTTTTCAATGTCATCATTTGTCAGACCCCACTCAGGATCAGTCAATATGAAATTCTTGTTGATGTTGTAGTCTGTTGTGCTTTCAAATCCTTCACGCTTGTCATCATCAAAAATAACAAACTTTCCATCAAATTCAGGATGTTGCTCAAACCAAAGTATCAATGCTTTTGACTTGTTTATGTGCGCGTCTTTTGGAAGTGTGCCAGCATATCTTTTTCCAAGAAGCTTTCTAAGCTTTGGCAATTGGTTCTTGAATGCATGGATTCCATCAAATGTGCAATAGCTCCATCTTCCATCATCATCAAACCTTCTCCAGTTTGACGTTATTACAACTACTGCTTTTGTCCTTATGCAGATTTCTTCAAGTCTGTCAAGACATGACAATGAAATTCCATACTCTGACTACCAATTAACATAACTTCCTGGCGTCTCATGCTAAGATGTCAACACTCCATCAAAGTCAGTGAATACTATCTTCTTTCCTTTAAAACTTATATTCTTCTTCACAATGTTTTGGCTCCTTGTCTATCATGCAGCTCATATAGAAGTCCATATAATCGTACTTCAATGTCTGCTCTATCTCATTCCAACATTCTGCCATTATGTTTCCCCAATACCGCATAGATACGAGATATATTCCAACTTTTCCATCAAGCTCAAGAACAGGCATTCCACACTTTCCAGTTTGGTGCCAATCACCACAGAAAAGCCATTTGTTCTTGATAATGTCTTCCTTTATTGCTTTTTCGCAAAGATATGAAAAATGTGACAATTGTGACTTATCAACATTAGCTACAACAGCTAAGTCTAACTTGTCACTTCCTGTCGTCCATCCAACTAGCTTTATCTCCATAATCACCTCTTTGGCCGAACTATACAGAACAACTGACGTCCTTCTGCTCTTGGCATTGAGTCAAGTTCTGCAATGCCTTCAAGCTCTTTAAGCACAGACTTTATGACATCTTTGCCTAAATCAATATGCTGCATTTCACGTTTGCTGAATCGAACTGTAAGCTTGACTTTGCAGTTCTCAGCAAGAAATTCTTTTGCATGACGAATCTTGACGTTCAAGTCATTTGTGTCAATGCGAATAGTGAAACTCAACTCTTTTACGTCTTGGACAGAAGCTTTAGCCTTCTTCTTAGCTTCTTTAGCTTTCTGCTTCTGCTCATACATGAACTTTCCGTAGTTGCATATCTTGCAGATGCTCACTCCTTCACAAAATCCAACTTGCATAAGGTCAAGACCTTTGCTTTTAGCAAGCTGTATAGCTTTCCATGTTGGCATGACACCTAATTGCTTGCCATCACCATCATCTACAATTCGTGAGTTCTTGCAGCGAATCTTCTCATTCGTGAAGACCATTGCCTGCCGCTGCTTCTGCTTGTTTTCGTATTTGTTCATGTTTCCTTATTTATGCTTCTTTGTGTTAGACATCTTTGAATGTCCTTTGAAATCTGGATGCTTCTTCTTCCAAGCTACGTACTTAGCAAACTCTGGCGCATTCAGCAATGCTTCAGTTGTGTTGTATACGTCTCTAAGAATGTTGTTCTCATAAAGTGCATGTATTTGGTCATGGCAAGAACGGCAAATCCAAAGATGGTTGCTTGGATCATCTTTTATTTGCTTGTACTTGCCAGACTTTGCTTTAGACTGCGGCACAAGATGATGAAGCGTAAGCTCCGTCTCAAATCCACATGTTGCGCATTTTCCAGTCATTATCCCTCGTGCATTATAGAGTTATGGTCAAGACAATCATCAACTACATCTTTCCATGTAGCTTTGCCATCTTTAAGATAGTACTTAGCATCTGGATGGTTCTTCTTGAACCAAGTGTCATCATCTCTGACTTCCCAATATGCTAAGAAATTTGGATTTGTGAGATCAATCTTTCCTTTGTTGATGAAATACTTTATCAGAATCTCAAAGAACCTGTCAGCTGAATAGTACTCAGAATCCCATTTAGAAGCTTCACACTTTGCATTGTCTTCCTCAGAACGATAGTCCTTAGCATCAGCCTTTCCATAATCGCACATTCCTTTGATGTTATACACTTCATTGTCGTCAAAGTGTATCATCAATGTGCACTGCTTGTCATGAAGCACTTCTTTCATAGTCTTTATTCTAAGACTGCGCTTGATATGCTTTATCATTGCAGCTCCACCAGGAAATGGCTTATGAATATGCTTGCCAGTCTTGCGGTCATATGTAGAAGTGAAAAGCTCTTTGTCTTTGCCAGTCACAATTTCATAGATGTTGTCAAAATCGCACTTCCAATGAAGAATGTCAATCACTTTCTCCCAGTCATGGTACTCACCTTCATTTGGCGCATACCAACCATCAAAATGCTCATCCCACTCTTTGAAGCACTCAGCACACTCCTTCTCATCTGTCATGTCATAGACGCAGAACAGCTCAAGACCTTTTGTCTTAAGTGTCTTAAGCCTCTCTGTATGGTACTCAATGTGCCATTCATCTGGCTCTTCAGCAGACTTAGCTGCCGCCAAGTCTTTCTCATGCCTGTCAATTGCCTCAACAAGAAGCTTGTCTAGATATGCTTGGCCACCATAAAGATCAATGATAGCATCTAGAATGTCTTGCTTCGTTATTCCAAAATACTTGAAGAACCCAACATCTTTTAGAATGAATGATGTTGAGCTTGAATTGCTTACATAATCTGTACGAATCTTCATTATTTCAATTCTCTTTTACACCTGGGATTTTCGTGCCATTCACCTTCGCAATTCGGTGGAACTCTATTGCAATACCATCAATGCCAATCTTCCAGGGAGTGAAGTGCGTGACAGTTCCCATCCTGATTTCGCCATACCGGCACACATTGTCGTTGTGGAGGTAGTACACCACATCCCCAATTTCAAGCTAATTCCCGAACTTGTCTTTCGTGTGATGAAATTCGGGTTCAGTGTGCTTGAACTTGTCGTTTCTATGTGGGTCCATTTCAGTTCTCTTTATTTGTACGAATCTTCATAATTATATTATATCAAGTAGCTATCAATTGTTCATTTATCCATTGTCATTTCCACATTGGATGTAGCTTCCTTCATATGCCAAGAAGTTGTACAACGCATCTTCTGACTCAAACATTTTGCCATTTGCTGGCTCTTCAAAGATGTTGCTTTGATGGTCAATGTAGCAGTTGAATGTGTCAACATACGCTTGCCAACTATTTTCATCTGTAGCGCCGTAAAGCTTCAACCAGTCAAGATCAAGATAGACTCCAAATCCAAGACGCTCTTTGCAGACTTTCTCAAGCATCTCTTTCCATTTTATGAACTTGTTTCGCCAATCTTCATATCCTTTGCAAAGCATTGTTGGCTTTGAATCTGTCCATGCTGCTCTAAAGTCAGCATTTCTGCATGCAGCATAAAGACTTAGAAGAATAATTCCGCACCAATTTAGCTTGTCCTCAATTGTGTCATATCTCTCATCTTGCCAACCAAACTCAAGGCAACCATACTCTTTGTTAGGAATACTGTAAAGCATGTGTTTTTCACTGCAGTACTTGACTTTTTCAATCAAGCACTTTTTGCCATTGTCTACAATGACAATAAAACTGCTGCTTGAGCTGTTACTGACAAAATCAATTCTAGACTTCATCTTCGTAAATCTCCAGACCATCAAGCAGATGTGCAGCATCATCATATGCATTCACAAGAGTTGGAAACACTTTGTTGAGCAATGGCATCTGTGGTATTGGCATCTCTGCCCAAACACCATTCGTCTTGCAGTACTCAATCATTGCTTTGAGTTCTGCAACTTCTGCTTCAAGTGCTTTTATCTTGTCTTCACGTCGTACAAGACCTTCAGCCATAGCTTTGCTGTCAGTCCGCATGATTTCATTAGCATGCTCAGCTTCTTCAAGCTTCTGCTTAAGTTCTTTTATTTCTGATTCATGCTCATATTCCCAAGATCTTGTAGAAGCAGCACAAATGCTGTCATAGCAACCATCATCGCATTTTATCATTAAAGACTCATCACGAGGCATAATCAAAGGTGAAATGTCAATTCCTGCGTCAATATATTGATCTTTTATGCTAGACCAATCAACTGTTATCTTGTAGTCATCATTCATATTCAGTCCTCAAACCATGTCTGGAGCATTTCATACAAGCCCATAATCGGCATGTCTTCAAATTCATCTATCTCATTATTCATATTATACGGTCCTTTCTAGCTTAGCAGTCAACAAACCAAGCATCTTTTATTCCTTTAGAGTCTTCAAGCATCCTCTGCCTGATTCCTCTCTTCCAGTTTTCTGTCTCAGCAATATAGATGTGGCCATAGCACATTGCATCACCATCATAGGAGAATCTTGTCAAATAAAGTTTCTTGCCTTCAGCAAGATTCTTCTCATATTCTGCTAGCTGGTCTTCAGGCTCTATCTTAGAATCTGAGTAGTAGCCAGCAGCTTCTGCGCCATAAAGCTCAACTACTTTGTCATGCAGCCACTTAGTGAACTTCAATGTCTTGTCAGTGATCTTGCCCATAAGCCTACGCTCATAGACAATGTCTTCATTCTCACATGTGCAGTCATCATTGTGCCAACTCAATGCTGGAATGACTTCAAGAATGTCAAGGTCATTTTTCACCTCACCATTAGCATCAAACCATTTTTCAAGCTCTTCATCATCAATGCAAATTCCAGCTGGAATGAAGTTGTACATCCATTCATTGTACTTATCACTCCAATCGCTGTACTTTATTTCCATTGCTGTCAAGACTGTCTTGTTCTCAAAGAAGTCTGCTACGTCTTCAAAACCATCACCAAATGTTTTTTCAGCTACATCTTGTGCTGCCATTCTTGAAGTGCATTCAGGACTAACAGCGATTATGTAGCTACTAGAGCTGCTGTTGCTTACGAAATCAAGTCTTGTCTTCATTCTTCACCTCTTCAATTAGACTGCCAATATAAGGCTTATATATGCGATCATATTCAGCAAGTTCTTTAGGCGTAGGCGGTGTAAACCTATACGCGTACATGTTCCAAAGCATAGAGTCAATTGCTTTGCAAAGCCTCACCTTTGGAGATTCATTATATGGATTCATCTTATACCCAATATTCATGCCTACGGCTATTGATGTGCTTCACCATATAAGCATCAACTTTATGAATCTTTCTGTTTATGCATTTTGAATATGGCTGCTGGAAATCAGGCTTGTCTTCCCAGCGACTATAAGTGTTTGTAGAATCTAGATATACTGTTGGTGCAGCTTCTACTTTGAAGTCTTTTCCACATATAGGACAACATGCAGAATATTTCCGTTCTTTCACTTGCTTTATGTCATACTCTCCACCATATTGGCAGTTCATATTAGTGCGAAGAACTTCATACTCTTTATAGCCTAGCTCATTGACCTTGAATGCTAAGCCACATTTCTTGCATCTGAAAGACTTTGGCCATTCTGACAAAAGCTTTGTCTCTTTCTTTTCTGCTAACTCCAACTTCTTTTTAGCGGCTTCAACTTCTTTATGAATGGCTTTCTCTGTTGCAGCAATCTCTTTAAGCTTCTTGCTCATGATTTTTTCTCTCTTCTTCTTCAAGCAGTTTTATTGAACTCTCCACAATAGCTTTGAACTTGTAGTCAAATACATACAAGTTAGTGCTGTCAATTTGGTTCTCAAGCCAAAGGCAATTGTCTCTCTTGATATGGTACCGCCTTGCAATCTCATAGTGCATGTCATGCAAGTCTTTGTCTTTAACTTTCCAATATGCAGGATCTCTTGAGACATCTTTTGGCATCCAGCGTCTGTCAACGCCACACCAATTTATAAGTGAAGCAAGCCTCGTCTCAAGATATTCTTCAACGAGCTGCTCACGTGTAAAGTCGTTGTATTTATCAACATTCATGTGATACGCCGTGCTCTTCATATGTATGTGTCTTTGCCGGATAGAACCGGCAATATTCTTCATTCACATAATATTTTATCACATGCACAGCTTTATGTTCAGTATTTCTTATCTTTTCAGCATCTTTGCACGCTTCATCGTATGAGCTGTAGGTCTTTTCACTGTCTTTCCATGTGTTTGACTCAAGGTCACAGACTGAAAGCTTATAGCCAAGTGTGTCATACTTCTTCACAGTCTCAATACTCCTTAGCTTTTGGCAATTCGTCATCTACGCTCATATGAGCTTCTTTGTCACGATACAGTTTGAATGGATATTTATCTGTGAATCTGTCTTTGATGTCCCAATACCGATATTCATATCCATCATAATGGTCATCGCCGGTGTCAATAAGAATGTAGTTGCCTGGCTCAAGACTTGCTACAGCCTCATCACTTCCATCAAAGTCTTTACCATCCCAACGGTCATTAGCTTCTGCAAGATTGTAGAAGACTTGCATATAGACATTCTTCTTCTTGAGAATGCCAACAAGCTTCTTGAACTCATCAATGTCAGCTTGAGTGTGCAAACCAACAAAAAATGAGCATGAACTTGAATTGCTTACAAAATCAGTACGAATCTTCATAGCTTTTTACTTTCTTTCCATCAAAATACCAGCCGCTGTTCAAGAAGCCAATTGACTCCCATACAAATGTCCAACTGTCATTGATATGGTATACGACTTGCGCATTCTTGTTCATGAACGTCTTTACAACTTTGTTCTTCATTCTTGGTGGAAGAAGCAATGCAAGTGGAACTGCAATAGGCAAGTCATTTTTGTCTTGTGTCATTGTGTAAGTCATAAGCTGCTTGACAAGCATGCCATACAGCTTTGACTCAACATCAAGCTTGTAAGTTGACGTCTTTCCTTCAATTGTTATGTCAGCGACAGGTATCATACTCAGTCTAAGTCATAGATTGGACAAGACTTGCAAGCAGGATTTTCGCAGAACCTGCATTTCTTCATCTCGTCATTGTTCCACCATTCATATGAATGCTCATACTTCAGAACATCAATTGGCTTGATGAAGTCAGTTCCTTCAGCAAAAGAGCAGCTCCAATATTCACCTTTGACATTGATGTAGCTTGAAAGCTTGCTTGACTCACAAGGCTCACAGCTTGCACAAAGCTCTGGATGTCCAAGCTCAGTAAGAACTTCCATCACTGGAGTAGCTGAGCAACTGTCAAAGCCAAATGAAATCTTGTTGTCAAGACAAAATGTCACAAGCTCTCTGTAGATGTCTTTAGAGACATGGCAATTCATATGAGCTGCACGACCTTTTGGCTTGATTCGAAGAAGAACTACTGACTTGAGTCCATCAACTTTCTTGTCAGCAATGTCTTTCAACACTTCACGAAGATGTGGCATGTTGTCTTCACTTACGACAATGTGCATGTTGACATGCAAGTCACGGTTGTACTTCTCTTTGGCATAGTCATGAAGCTCTTTGATTGTCTTGTAGCAAAGCTCCTTAGCTCCAGTGTAGCATGAAACTGCAACAGCACCACACCAATGGCAAAGCACATCTTTCATATGCTCATCCATGTCTGCACCAACAGTAGTGACATTTGGAATAATTCCAATCTTCCTGCAGTACTCAAACATCTTCTCAAGATCTGGATTTGTCTTGAGACCAGTGATTCCAAACGCAATCTGAGAAAGGTTGATTGGAAATGTATGGACAATGTCTGCAAACGTCTCAAACATCATGTTTGTTGGCTTTACATTTGTGTTGTTCTTGTAGCAGTACCTGCAGTTTGTGCTGCCAGGAACTGGAACACAACCATTCACGCTGACTTCAAGATCTAGAATCTCTGGACCAAGACCACAATAAGTTGGGTCATCGTCAATCGTCTTTCCAAATCTCAAGTTGAAGCCATCAAGCTTGCTGAAGAAGCAATGGTATGTGTGGCTTTCATTCATCGTCATCTTGAATGTCGGACCATGGTAGACTGTCCACATGTCACCATCGGCTTTGTAGAATTTCCTGATGATGTCATCTGGACGTGACTGCACAATAGTCGCCATCACTTTCGTGAAATACCTCATCTTCTTTGCTTTCAGCAAAGCATCAGGAATGTATTTGAAACTTTTCTCTTTAAGTATCGTATTCATATTTTTATATTATATCAAGCTATTTCTAGGTTGTTCATAATTAGTCTATGTCAAATGAAGACTTCTCTTTGTAGTCAGGTGGAGCGTAGTCATAAAACAAGAAGTCATCTTCACCAAGCAGAATTCCAGGAGCACACATTATTGGATTTTGCAGAAAGCAAATAGCATCATTCCACCAAAGTGGATAGCACGTGAAGTTGTCAGTAGTCTGCTCAAGCGTCCAATGCTTTGCTTCTTCAACTGCTTCTGCCATCCATTTTTCAAGCTCAGCATTCTCCTCGTCTGTCAAGTCTTTCACAATAATTCACCTACTCTTTACTTGCCTTTTCTATAAGCTCTTCAACTGTGACGATCTTTATGTCTGGAATATGGATACGATAACGGCCTTCTCTTGGAATTGAAAGAGGCATATAGCCAGCATCTTTAGCAATTGGTTCTGCACTTGCACGAGAACGTCTGTCATATCGTGCAATTGTCTCATTCATCAAATCAAAGATTCTGTCTCCAATAGGTAGACGGCTGTAGATTCCAGATACACCAAATCTGTTCTTCTCAATGAATGAGAACCGTGTCTCTACATGAACTCGCTCAATGATTGATGCAAGATATTGAAGTCGCATATCGACATATGACATGTCACGTATTCCAAAATTCTTGTTCACAAATGCACGAAACCTGTCTGTCATTGCAGTTCGTTTAGTGAATACATAGTTTTCACCTTTAAAGCAAATCACATATCGTTTGTATGAATGCCAATCAGAAAATGCTGATTCTCCTGTATTCATAGTATGCCAGTTCTTTATTGCATTCTTCGCTATGGCATCTGTCATCTTGACTGCTTCAATGTCAAGCTTGTAGTTCTCGTCATTCTGCCAGTCATTGCCATACAGTATATTGTAGCCATCTGGTCCACTAAGACGACGATTCAATGGAAGATGTTCAATTCTATCTAGTGCTTCAATTTCATTCATAATTATATTATAACATATCTTTCTAAGATTTTCACAATAAAGTAAATAGTATTGGTATAATATGGAGGCAAACAATGTTTACAACTGTTTGGGCTTGGATTAAAGGTCTTTTCACTGCTAAGAAGCTTGGCATTATTCTTGCAATATTCGCTAAGAAAGCAGCTTCAGTAATGATAAAAGAAATCATGGATCCAGTGAACTAGCAGAAAGCTTATGACTTCGTGAAAGAACTCAGAGCTCGTACAGACCTAAGCAACAGAGAAAAGGCAGAAGTCTTCAATCTTCAGATGCTTGATTGGGCAAAGAAGCTAGGAAAGAAACTGTCAGAGAGTATGATTAACTGCTTGCGTGAAATGGCAGTAGCTGCACTTAAGGCAGAACAACCATGTGCAGAAGCTAAAGAAATCGAGCAGAAAGCTTGATTGCTAGGACCAAGTTGTCCAGGGCTTAACGGTTCCTGAGAGTGAATATATCTCTATTAACCGTTTATCCCTGGACAATTATAGTCTTTATAAGTAACAGAAAGTACTCTAGATTCATTCTAGAAAACACTTATACAGAAGATATAAGTACTATTAACTAAAAAACGAATGCACCAGGAGTTATCCTAGTGCATTTATGTTATAGCAAACAAACTAATAGTTTACCAAGACCTTAGCTTAGACCAAGCATCAGGCATTCCAGTTTGTTGCTTGATTACATCAGCTGTAGTTCCTTCTTTCTTCTTAGAATAGATAGTGCGATATCTTCCATCTTCTTTGTATATTTGTGCGCCGACAGCTGCCTTAGCAAGTTTGATTACATCTGCTTCGCAATGGCAAAGAGCTAGAACAACATCTTCAAATGTGCAATCTCCACTTCCTTCATAGTCATCGTCATGTGCTGGAGCTGATGGACCACGATAATACTCTTTGTAGTAGCTCCATTTCTGGCCAGCTCCATAAGTCTTAGCCATTTTCTTCAAAGCTTCTCTATCAGCATCTTGTTTTGCTTTGCGTTTTGCATTCTCAGCTGCAGTCTTAGCAATCATGTTGTTGCGTTGGACACTAACACCACGTTGGTCAAGCATTTGGAAGACTTTGTCAAATGAAGCGCCGGCTTTTCCTCTCTTTTCAGCATATTCAGCAAGACGAGCTTTCAATGTCTTTATGAATGAAGCATTGGTCTTTATTTCATCTGCAAACTTCTGTGGAACTTCAATCAAGCTCTTTGACATCGCTTTGAAGTCAGGTAATGGCTTTTCAGTTATTCCAGCATAGACTGAGAACTTCTGCATTTCATATTTTATGTAGAGAGTTATCCAGCCATTGTCGTAGTTCTTGTCATCAATAGGCTTTGACATAGCGACATAGAACATGTAAAGATAGTCATTGTGGATTCTGCATTGCCTTGCTTTATGGCAGTCCCACATGAAGTTGTTGAAATCTTCTAGCTTTATTTCCATAACTTTATTATTTACAACACTAAAATAGGCGCCAATATTTCAGGCGCCATGTTTGGATGATTTGATCTTGTTTTGCGAGGTTGCTCAACTTTGAGTAACTCAACTTTGAACAACTTAAATGGATGATTTGATTTTAATACAAGACACCTGTTCGAGCCAATGCGGTTCATTTTAAGTTTGCTGAATGTGTCTTAAATTGGTGGACGTGGGGAGAATTGAACTCCCGTCTTGCTCAGTCTTTCACGCATCTTGGTCACATGCTTATGCTCTGCTTATTTTCTCTCTGCTGCAACAAGAGCCATGACTCACAGGAGATTTTGTGGAAATGACTAACCTCAAGCGCTTCCACATCTTGAGGATGTTTCGCTAAGTAGTAATGCAGCTTCTGATACCAACGAATGATCTCTCAGAGCCACATGCTGTCTTACTGATATGTTTCAATCAAGCAGCCATAGCATAATCATTGCCATTTAATTCTTTGCTTTGTTTTATAGTGGACTAAGCTCCACTGCATGCATAAACGATAGATTGATTCTGCCAATCGATACCTGTTCACGCCCATATGTTGGTACCGCCAGAGGGATTCGAACCCCCAACAAATTGGTTCTAAGCCAATCGCGACTGCCAGTTGCGCCATGACGGCATAGCTCGACGCATATTAATCGGAATTTCAAGTTCTGAGTTTGGTAAATTCGCTGTTAGCGTCGAAATTGTTTTCATTTGCAAAGTCTGCAATTGCATTTTTCTTCTCTGATCTTACGATACTTATGCTCAGCAAGTTCATCTTTGTCTTTCAGAGAAGTTGGAGTATTGCTAGCAAATATTACAATTGCTGTGTCACCTCTCCACGTTCCAATGCAAATTTCATTTATGTAAAGTCTTTCATCAATGACTTGTTTCTTCATAGCAGCAAGTTTCTCTGGAAGATGTTGCTTGTCATAAGACCACAAATGTTCTTCAAGCTTCAGTTTGATTGACTCTGCATTGCAGCTGTTTCTTACAATCTCTTTCTCATATTTGTTTGGACATGAAAAAGAGAAGTTAGATCTAAACCACATTCCACATGGACTGTAGCATCCAGCTAAAAACAACAAAAACAAAAATATGCATTTCTTCATTTCAGATACTCCTTCAAATTATGGTGGTGATGGAAGGAATCGAACCTTCGATGACAGAGGTATGAGCTCTGCGCTTTAACCAACTAAGCTACATCACCAATACAAGACACATTTTAGACTGGACTCGAACCAGCACCTCTAGCATTATTGTGTTGCTAGCGCTCTAGCCAATTGAGCTACATCTCCAAAGATGGGGACAGAGATCAGCTTGCTGTTAGTGTCTTAGAAAAAGACAAGATGCATTTCAGAAGGGCATGGTCAGGAATCGAACCTGAATTCAAAGCTTGTGCTTTGCATCCTAGCCATTAGATGACCTCGCTAAGTTCGTCGAATTATGCTGTTAGCATCTTGAAATGGAGCAGGGTTACCGATCACGGGCTTTTACCGCTTCCTATATCTGGGCAGCCAGGCATTTTTCGGCTGATACCTTCTCTTGCTCGGAAAACCCATCACTCAACAGTCTCATGGAAACTGGTAGGATGGCACCCTACAATGAACACAAGAGCTAGTTTCTGTTCGAACAATCAGCTTATGAAATTTCCTTGGATGCTTGCAGAACGTTTGTTGTCCATAAGCAGATTTATTGGCTCATCAGCAAGAATCCATTTGCTTACAGGACCAATCAAGCCGCTGCCATCACCAATCCAGTTCACTCCATTCACAGTGTCTCTTCTTCCTAAGAAGTCTGGATCATTGTCAAGCAGATGGTACTTGTCTGTGACTTCTCTCTTGTAGTCATCCCAGCTCCAAAGATTAGAGAAATGAAGCTCAAGCACATGTCTCTTATCTTTGTAGCCCTTGACGTTGATGTCATCATTTCCATAGATAGTCAGAATATGGTCAACTGGAGAGTCATACCACCAGCGGCTCCACTCTGATCTTCCACGATATTCAATCATGTTGTGGCTCTTGCACCACAAAAATCTTCCAACATAGTCACAAGAGAAAAATCCTGTGAAGTCACAAAGCTCTTGGAACTCCTATCTGCTGTAGAGACCAGTGTCAACAAGACGTCTGTTCTCTTCAATTGCATCTAAGAATCTGTCAATAGCGATGTTCGCTATCACATCTGTCCACTTATGAACAGGAATGTCATTTGTCTTTTTGCTCATAAATAAGTTTCCTTTTATATGGAGCGCCAGAACGGTTCCGCCCCGTCAACCTTCTCCATGGCAAGGAGACACTCTGCTAATTGAGCTACTAGCGCTGGTACGGCTAGAGGGATTCGAACCCCCAGATCTCTTCGTTCGTAGCGAAGTGCTTTAATCCAATTTAGCTATAACCGCATATTCGCGACACACTTGTTCTGAATTTGCAGTTCAAATTTCACTTGCTGTTAGTGTCGCATTTGGAGCGCCGTGCGGATCCCGAGACCGCATATCCAGCTTGGAAGGCTGGCATTCTGCCTTTGAATTAACAGCGCATAACAAGACGCAAGATTTACATTCTCTTTAATGACTGAACATAGAAGAAGTCGTGAGCAATTCGAAGGGTTTGAACCAACAATACGGCTGCTCGAACCGTTTCATTTATTCATGTGTAGTGAATTATGTTTACCGATTGTTTAACTTTGCAGTGTTACGTCTTAAATAGCAGGTGTTTTCGCACATATCATTTGTACTGGATAGTCGCTTTGACCAACGAATTGGGATACGCTATAGTGAAGACGCTTGCGCGTCGAACTTCATCTAACACCCTACCGAACAACTAGCAGAAACTCGTGCTACTCTCGCTCGAGAGAGATTTCGCCTAAGCAGCGAGAACAGGTTAGGCTCTTTTATATCTGCTAGTTTAGAAGTGGCGCAGTCTTTGTTTTACACTGGCGCTGCGGTTTCCAAACAACCGGACCTGGCTAGCAGGATTTCATTTCGCGTCCGGCAACCACACGGTGGGTTGGCGCTACACGGATTAGCTCCGCTGCTCTCTGGATCTGACATTCTCCCAGCTCAGCCTAACACGTTCTTAGGACTTAATTAACAACTAAAGAAGAACTAAACGATGAGTTATAGTTCTGGCCGTGCATCTGGGAGTCGAACCCAGCGTCTTGACAGATTCTGCGGCCGCGCTCCTCTGCCCTGTTCTCTTGGACATTATCTCCACACATCTTCACTGCTTAAGACAGCTCCAATGCATCCTTATTTGAACTATATGCACGAATGGTCGATTCCGAGGGACTCGAACCCCCAACAGCCTCGGTGTAAACGAGGTACGCTAACCATTACGTCAGGAATCGTAAACACGACACTCATCATGTGTACCCGAATTGGTGGATATAAAGATCAGTTTTGCTGTTTGTGCCGTATTGGTTGGAGAGGTGGGACTCGAACCCACGAATGACGGTGTATCAGACCGTTGCGTTAACCAACTTCGCCACTCTCCAATTAAGCAAGATCCAAGTGGCCAAACCACTATGTACGTTGCTCTACCAGGTTGAGCTACCGCCAACGAAATGTGTCGGCGGATGGGATTTGAACCCATAACCCACGGCTTACCAGGCAAAATGAATATTGCTGTATGGACCTTTAAATCACTTCATCAATAACTCAGACAAATTAACTTTTCCATTGATATAGTCATAATAATGATATTGATCTATAAAATAAATCTTTACATCATTTTGCTCTAATACCAACTTCATTTTCTCTTTATCTTTGTTTGAATAATAACCTTTAACTTCAATAAACTCATTTGTCATTGGCAAATAAAAATCAGGATTATATGTTTTTCTAATACCATCTTTCAAATATTTTAAGGAATAATTTTTAATCCATAAAACATTGTCATTAGTAAGTTTGTTTGCAACATTCTCTTCCCAATGACCACGAACAGTATATTCAACTCCATTCAGATTTTTAACTTTATACCAACCGACATCTTGAAATCCTGCTGTACAACTATCAAGTTGTTTTGAACGTATCTCTGAAAGTTTTTCACGTGTTTCTTTTGAATGTGAATGTCGTTTTCCTTTAAGAGATTTACTAGCTTTAATAGCAGCATTTACAAGTATTTCTGAATTTTCTTTGGTAAGACCTTTATTCCAAGCTGGATGCTTTCTACTTGCATATTCAGGATGAAATTGTCGTCTATGTTCTTGGAGTTCAGCACGTGTCTTTCCAATAAAAGAATCACAGTACTTACATTTCCATGTTCCATAAGGTGCAGCACAATTTTTCATATAGTTATTTACCATTTTCAAAATAATCCTGCTCTTACCATTAATTATTGGTTGGCGAGGTGGGACTTGAACCCACACGCACAAGGCACGTGTTTATAAGACACGCTGGTTAACCAATTACCGTACTCGCCAATATCAATGGTGGTCCCACTAGGATTTGCACCCAGACCAAGAGGGTTAGAGCCTCCTGTGCTGCTATTACACTATAGGACTAAATGGTGGATCTGAAGGGAGTCGAACCCTCTATTTGTCTGCTTGCAAAGCAGATGCCTTTACCACACTCGAGCCACGGACCCAATTGTTTTAACTTACTTTATTCAATTTTAATTATGTAAAATCTAAAATTCTTATTACTGTCCGTTATAAGGTAAAGGTTCAGAAGAATTAGATCTCTTTCCTGGATCTCTTCCAACAGGAAAGTAATGAATTACTTCAATATATGGTAATCCATTCGTAACAACAATCAACAAACTTTCTTTTTGTATTAGACAATAACCATTTGTATTTATATTTTCTCTAATATTTATCCATTCTTTATTGCTTAATTTTACAGCTCTTACTTCGTTTGTTTCTGCTGATAATATTGTTATCATTAACAAACAGAATATTAAAGATAATATAAGGTTTTTCATAAGTTTTAAATCTAATGGCTCGAGGGGCGGGTCACGATCCCGCAGTTAGGTTTCCCAGACGGGTTAACAGCCCGTTGCCTTACCAATTCGGCTCACCCTCGAATCTTTTTATAATATATTCTCGTATAAAATATTAAAATCTTTTAATTCGTCTACCTTTTATCCATCCATCCGGAATTGAAATATTTTTGTCCCATATTTTATTTTCAAATGTTGTTTCATTAAGTATCCAAATTTTTCCAAACATTGGATTTTTTATTGAGACAATATTTCTCT
>JAEEGL017263772.1_pt1 | contig 86888 bp, 75 predicted proteins | sample 9134231 | NCBI WGS metagenome assembly JAEEGL01 (sample SAMN16246548, study PRJNA631951) | gut metagenome | biome: gut microbiome; feature: rumen; material: fiber-attached | host: Bos | place: Iran: Karaj | collected 2018-10
ACTATATCAAGAACATGATCACCGGCGCTGCTCAGATGGACGGTGCTATCCTCGTTATCGCTGCTACCGACGGCCCCATGGCTCAGACAAAAGAGCACCTTCTTCTTGCCCGTCAGGTTGGCGTTCCCTACATCATCGTTTACATGAACAAGGTTGACCAGGTTGATGACCCCGAGCTCCTTGAACTTGTTGAAATGGAAATCCGTGAGACTCTTGACGAGTACGAATTCCCCGGCGACGAGACCCCCATTATCCAGGGCTCCGCTCTTAAAGCTCTTGAGTACAACGGCGGCGACGTAAACGCTCCCGAACTCAAGTCCATCTGGGAACTCATGGAAGCTGTTGACACCTATATTCCCACTCCCGACCGTAAGGCAGACCTTCCCTTCCTTATGCCCGTAGAAGACGTCTTCACAATCACCGGCCGCGGCACTGTTGCCACCGGCAGAGTTGAGCGTGGACAACTCAAGACAGGCGAAGAAGTTGAAATCGTTGGTCTTACCGAAGAGAAGAGAAAGGTTGTCTGCACAGGTATCGAGATGTTCAGAAAGATCCTCGACTACGCAGAGGCCGGCGACAACATCGGTTGCCTTCTTCGCGGTGTTCAGAGAAACGAGATCGAACGCGGCCAGGTTCTTTCCAAGCCCGGTTCAATCCATCCCTACACCAAATTTGTAGGCCAGGTTTACGTCCTTACCAAGGATGAAGGCGGACGTCATACTCCTTTCTTCAACAACTATCGTCCTCAGTTCTATTTCAGAACCACTGACGTTACCGGCGTTATCACCCTTCCCGAAGGCACAGAAATGTGCATGCCCGGCGACAACGTTGACATGAACGTTGAACTTATCACCCCCATCGCTATCGAAAAGGGTCTTCGTTTTGCTATCCGTGAAGGCGGCAGAACTGTTGGTTCAGGCGTTGTTATCGACGTTATCGACTAATTGACTTTCGCATAAAGCGAAAACCAAACAGAATTAACAATATAAGGACTCGCTGAGTTTAGTACCCGGCGAGTTCTTTTTTTGTTTAAAGGGATATCGATTTCAAAAGGATGATTTATAATTCTGTTTTCGGCGTTTTTTCGCCCTTGCCGTACCTTGGTACTGTCTGCGTGCGAAGAAAACACCGTTTTCATCTTCTTGCGAAAGCCCTTCACACGCATAAAGCGAAAACCAAACAGAATTAACAAAATAAGGACTCGCTGAGTTTAGTGCCCGTCGAGTTCTTTTTTGCCTTATTAAAAGGATTTCTTAAAATTTTGTTTTCAATAAAAAAGCGATGTTCTAACGAACATCGCTCTTTTTTATGCCAAGACATCTGTCTTCATCAACATCTGTAATAAACACATCTGTTATTTCGCCGTCTTTTACGGAGTCACCCGTAAATTTTACGGGAATGTAGTTTGCTGTGTAGCCCGTGTAAAAGCCGCCGGTCTCTTTTTCGGCGAGTACACTGAGTGTTCTGCCTTTTTGCGCTTCAAAAAAGTCCCGGCGTATTGCGTCGGCTTCTTTTATCACGGTAACTGTTCTTTGTTCTCTTATGTGCCTCGGCACGCTGTTATCCATACGCGCCGCGGGTGTGCCCTCGCGCTCGGAATACGGAAAAACGTGAACCTTCAGGAACTTTATTTCCTTTACAAATTCAAGCGACTCTGCGAAATCTTCGTCCGTCTCACCGGGGAAGCCCGTCATCAGGTCCGTTGTCAGTGTGCAGCCGTCAAAAGTGCTTCTCAGTTTTTCGCAGAGTTTTCTGTATTCGTCCGCCGTGTAGTGCCTGTTCATCCGCTTGAGCGTTCTGTCGCATCCGCTCTGAAGCGATATGTGAAACTGCGGGCAGAGCTTCGGTATTTCGCTTAACGATTTTATAACCTCATCCGTTATGTGGTCGGGTTCGAGCGAGCCGAGACGAACTCTTTTTATTCCTTCGGGCTCAGCCGCCGCTTTTACCGCCTCAACGAGATTACTGCCGATGTCGCTGCCGTAGGCGGAAAGATTTATTCCCACCGGCACAATTTCAACATAGCCCGCGTCCGCGAACGCCCGCGCTTCCCTGCTTATCTCCTCAACGGGTTTTGAGCGCACTCTGCCTCTCGCGTAGGGAATAATACAGTAGGAGCAGAACCTGTTGCAGCCATCCTCAATTTTGAGCGTGGCTCTCGTCCGCTCGCGGAAGCCCGAAACGCTGTCGCCGCAATACGCTTCTCCGCTTCTGTGTTCCTCAACGGCGATTAATCTGCCTTTATTTTTATATTGCTCAATCAGTTCGGGTATTTTTGAATTGAACTTGTTGCCGGTTACGATATCCGCTTCGGTGAGTTTCGCGGATTCCTCGGGAAACGCCTGCGGCATACAGCCCGTGAGCAGAACTATGCTGCCCGGGTGTTCGCGCTTTACGGAGCGCACTGTCTTTCTGACTTTCTTGTTGCTTTCGGCGGTTACGGTGCAGGAGTTTATTATGAAAACGTCGGCGTCCTCTTTTTCGCCGGCAATCTCATAGCCCTCCTTGCGAAGCCGTTCGGCTATCGCTTCGCTCTCATACTGGTTTACCTTGCAGCCGAGCGTGATTATTGCCGCTTTCATAATTCACCGCCTTTCCCGATAATATATATTATTATAATAAATAATATACACCCGATGTCAAGTGAAAATAAAGCATAAAGCCCGCAAAAACACATATAATGGGCGATTTCAACAGTATTAACGCCGATATTCGGTAAAATTTGACTTTAAAAACCTTGCATTATTGCGCTTTTTGGGTTAAAATAATATAACTGTTATTATGTAGTTTTTTAACTGTATCAGTCCTACAAACGCACGATTGGTGGTTACACAATGTCACTCAAACTTAATTTATCCTACGCGGGCGAGTTCGCGTCCGACGAAAATCTCAGTTCAATGGCGGCGGAGGTCTCCGCGGCTCACGAAATGCTTCACAACGGCACGGGTCTCGGCAACGGCTTTCTCGGCTGGGTTGACCTGCCCGTAAACTACGATAAAGAGGAATATGACCGCATCAAAAAAGCGGCGGCTAAAATCCGCTCCGATTCCCAGGTGCTTGTTGTTCTCGGCATCGGCGGTTCATATCTCGGCGCGAGAGCGGTTATAGAATTTGTCCGCTCCAACAACTACAATCTTATTGAGAAGGACACCCCGAATGTCTATTTCGGCGGCAACACAATAAGCTCATCCGCCGTTTACGAGCTGATTGAACTTTGCAAGGACAAGGACTTTTCCGTAAACGTCATTTCAAAATCCGGCACAACAACCGAAACGGCTGTCGCCTTCAGGGTTTTCAAGGAACTGCTTGAGAAGAAATACGGCAAGGAAGAGGCGCGCGGCAGAATCTATGTCACAACAGACAGAGTCAAGGGCGCTCTCAAGGGCGTTGCCGTGACCGAGGGTTATGAAACCTTCGTTGTTCCCGACAATGTCGGCGGCAGATTCTCCGTTCTCACCGCTGTCGGTCTGCTTCCAATAGCGGCGGCGGGCATAGACATTGACTCTCTTATGCAGGGCGCTGCCGAGGCGAGAGCCAAATATCTCAATCCCGACCTCATGTCAAACGACTGCTATAAATACGCCGCTTTCAGGAATCTGCTTTACAGAGACGGCAGATGTGTTGAGATGCTCGCGGCTTACGAGCCCTCAATGACAATGTTCTGCGAGTGGTTCAAGCAGCTTTTCGGCGAGAGCGAAGGCAAGGACGGCAAGGGGCTTTTCCCGGCGTCGGCCATTTTCTCAACCGACCTTCACTCACTCGGTCAGTATATCCAGCAGGGTCAGAAAATCCTTTTTGAGACCGTTGTGTGGGTGAACAATCCCAAAAACGATGTTCCCATTGACCTCGATCCCGTAAACGCGGACGGCCTCAACTTCCTCGCGGGCAAGAGCGTCAGCTTTGTCAACCGCAAGGCGTTTGAGGGCACCGTTCTCGCTCATACGGACGGCGATGTTCCCAACGTCATTCTCGAAATAGACAAAATGGATGAGCGCTCGCTCGGCCACCTGATTTATTTCTTCGAGAAGGCGTGCGGCATTTCGGGCTATATCCTCGGCGTAAATCCGTTCGACCAGCCCGGTGTTGAAAGTTACAAAAAGAATATGTTTGCGCTTCTGGGCAAGCCCGGCTATGAAGATCTCAGGGCGCAGCTTGCAGACAGAATTTAATAAAGGGGAGTCAGACAATGATATCGCTTATTATCGGCCACAAAGGTTCAGGCAAAACGAAAACTCTTATCTCCTGCGTCAATTCCGCCGTTGAGTCCTCTGACGGCAATGTCGTGTGCGTTGAGAAGGAACGCCTGCTCACTTACGACATTGACTCGAGAGCCCGCCTTGTTGAAACGGACCAGTACAAGGTCAGCGGCTACACCGCGCTTTACGGTTTCCTCGCCGGTATGTTCGCGGGCAACTACGACATTACCGATATGTTTGTTGACGCAACGCTGAGAATCGGCGGAAGGGATTTTGACGAACTCTGCGCCTTCCTCAAAAGAATCAACTATCTCAGCGATGAGGCGCGCGTAAACTGCACGTTCACCATTTCAGCCGACGCTGAGGAGCTTCCCGAAGAAATTTTCACATTTTGCAAGAAAATCTGATAATTTTTGTTGACAAATGCGCGCGGTATATATATAATGTTCTGTGCGTGATTTCTGAGAATTATGATTATTAATCTTGAATCCGTATTCAATGTCGAGGGCCGCACAGCGGACTTTGACTATGAAATCGATATGTCGGGCGAGGAGCTCGACGGCAGTTTTCCCTTTGTGAAGCCCGTAAAGGTGAAAGGCGCCGTTTCAAATTCCACCGGAATTGTTGAAATAAACGCCGACGCTTCCTACGAAATCACCCTCCCGTGCACGCGCTGCGCGAGGGCGGTTACAAGGCAGATGAACTGCGAAATTTCCCACACTCTTGTGCGGGAGCTTGAAAACGAAAAAAATGACGACTACATCGTCGTCGAAAACCTCGAGTATGACCTCGACCCTCTCGTGAGAGAGGACATCCTGCTTTCAATTCCCTATGTTTTCCTGTGCGAGCCGGATTGCAAAGGTCTTTGCCCCAAATGCGGCAAGAACTTAAACGACGGCGCCTGCGGCTGCAAAGCCGAAACGGGCAGGGGATTTGAGGCGCTGAGAGCCCTGCTCGATGATGAACAGTAAAATAACCTGTGGGTTTGCTTAAAAACCGGTTAAGGAGGTGCTTTAAAATGGCAGTACCCAAGAGAAGAGTTTCCAAGGCAAGAAAAAACAAGAGACGCTCAAACGTATGGAAAATGAACGCTCCCGTGCTTGAAAAATGCTCAAACTGCGGCGAGCTCAAGAGATCTCACAGACTTTGCCCCGCCTGCGGCTATTACAACGGCAGACAGGTAGTAGTTACCGAAGAAGACTGATTCTTCAGAAAGTGAATAGTCTCAGAATTAACAGGCAGGGATGAACCCTGCCTTGATTCTTTTTTGGGGGAAACTTGACTGAGTCTTATGCACAAATCTTTACGGATTATTTTCCGCCATGCTTTGCGAAAATGCTCGTCAATACACAAAGTATTGCCTGCGCCTTTCGCTTCGCCTGACGAAAAATCCTCTCGAAAATCTTTGCACAACGACTCAGCCTGCGTTTCCTTTTTTTATTCGACATTATTCTTGAAATACACAAAGTATTCCTGCGAATTATATGCCTTGCCGAACGAAAAAATCTTCCGCCAATCCAATCACGGCGGCTTAAACGGCGTTTCCGTTTTTGCTTTTTGACGGATTATTTCCCGTTGCGTTTAAGCCTTCCCCTCAAGGGGAAGGCTGCAATGGAAGGCATGTTTGATATAAAAATCGGCGGCTTTAGGGAAAGCCGCCCTACAGTGTTATATGAATTTTGTCGAAACCGTAGGGCGGGATTCCCCAATCCCGCCGCGATTTACCGCAAATTATAAGTAAAACCGTAGGGCACGGATTCTTCCGTGCCGTTCACCACACCCATCGGTTTCTGCTTCCGAAAAAACCATACCAAAACCAAAACCGCCGGTACGCTGTACCGGCGGCATTTTCATTTGCCGTATCTCTCAACTGCCGTGTGCGCGCACAGGGCGAGGAGGTTCGTGTATTCCTTCGGGTAATCCTCAATCACATATCTGTTGTCGAGGATGCTTCTGCCCGTGATTTTTTCATAAAAGCACGCGCCCGCGAGGTAGGAGCCGAAAACGCTCGCGTGAAAGCCGTCCTCCGCTGTCAGACTCTTTTTGAACGAGGTCTGTCTCGCAATCTGAAAAGCGAGCCCCGAGGGAATCACGCCGTCAATGTCCGTGTTTATTTCGGCAACGGCGACCGCCTCGCTTATGCAGTCGAACATGGTGCCCGTGCTGCTTGAGTATTTCGCAAAATCGGGATGCTTCGTGCTCTCGTCATAAGCCCAGGTCTCGTGTATCAGCACCTTCGCCTTCGGCGCGCACATTCTTATAAACGCCGTAAGCTCCTCCGCGTAGGGCGACCAGCTCTCGCTGATTCCCGAAAGCCCGCTCGCCTGCTGAATTGTCACAAAATCCCATTCCTCGTCCTCGAGCGGCTCGTAGAGCGCAATTTCGTCCGTCGTTGTCATTTTGGTTTCACCGGGCAGATAAACCTGATATTGATATTTTTCCTCTTCGCTTTTCATATTTTTCCAGTGCTCCTCAAGGGAACAGCCGGGTATGAAAAGGTTGCAGAGCATAAAGTCTGAGTCGCCGTCCGCCTTGACCATCCGCGGCAGAAGAAGATGCGCGTTTTGCGAAAAGCTGTTTCCGATTGAAAGAACGTTCATTTCGCAACCCCCGTCTGTTCCTCCGCGGCGTATTTTTTGCCGAAAAGAACCGTGTATTTGTTTACCGGGCAGTTGCGCTCAATAATCGCGAACATCATTACAACAAGCAGTTCGTAGGGTACGGGGCAGAACTCGCCGGGATTTACGAGCGACATAAGGAAGATGCCGATATATGAAAAATAGACGGCGATAGTGAAAAATGAAATCTTACTCCAGAAAACTTTGTTGCGCCTTATGAACTGATAACCGAAGGCGATTATTCCCAGCGTGCCGAAACTGCCTATAATCTGGAACGGCGCCGAATGGTACCAGTTGGCGGCAAACTCTTTTGAAGCGTATATGTCGCGGTTGCCCATATAACCGATTCCTCTGCCGAAAACGGGGCACGCCTTAAAATCCTCCACAGCCCTGGCTATGAATCCGGCTCTCGGGTCGGAGCTTATTACATCCGCATCTAAGCGGTTAACTGTTTTTGAAATAAAGGCGAGAATATCGCCCGAAAGAATAATCACGGCAAACCCGCAGGCGGTGAGGATTATAAGCGTTTTGAAACGGTTTTTCTTGTCGGCGTAAATTATGTAGATGCAGCACAGCATAAACTCAACCGCGCCGAAAAGCAGACCGCCCCTTGAACTTGTGAGAATAAGGCAGGGCATTGTCAGAAAAGCCGGGAAGGCGTAAAGATAATTCTTGATTGAAAGGTAGAAGGTAAACGGCATTGTCAGCATAATAACCGTGGAAATATTGTTCCTCCACTGCATTTCAAGAATTGAGCGCGTGGCAATAACTGTTTTTATGTTGACCGCGTAATGCAATATAATCATAAGGCAGGCAAACAGGCACACAATGAACATAATATATGAAAATGTGCGGTGTATGCTCGTTTTTTCCGTGCTTTCAAAATAGGAGCAGGTGACGATATATACAATAACCATCCCTATTCCGAGACCGGCTATGTAGAAAAGCGAGGTCAGCGAGAAATACTCCTTTGCCGAAATGCTCCCGAGACCTCCGAGCGTTACGGCGGCGGTTACGGCAAGCAGACTCCAAAGCGACGAGCCGGCTTTTATCACCTTAGGGTAAAGCACAAAGTGAGAGATGATGATAAGCGCTATAAAAGGAGTGAGAAAAATAAACCGTGAGTAAAACTTAAACGAGTCAAAGCTTTTAATCATAAAAGTCGTTATAAGCAGGAACGGCAGGGTGGCGGAGATGAGTTCATCGCTTACAACGAGGGTGAAAAGCGTTATTATAATGAACACCCACAGCCCCGCGAACTCCAGACCGAACGCCGTAACAACGCAGGCGGCGGCGAGCAGAATCACCATATACGGCTTTGAAAGCAGAAAGGCGCGTATCGCCTCAAGCCGTTTCATATTCTTTTCGCTGTTCTTTATAAAGCCGAATCTTTCCACTTCGCCCCTCCTTCCGGGTTGTTATACAAATGAATAATACAATATATATAAGTTTTTTTCAAGTGCGCAGGGGAATTTATTACAATTTTATGAATTTTGAAAAAAACTCTTGATTTTCAAAAAAAATGTATTACAATATGATTTAGCACTCGACAAGTGCGAGTGCCAATAATTGCTTTTCACTGACCTGTTCAAGGCAATGAATAAACCTAAAACACGGAGGTAATCACTATGAAAATCAGACCCCTTGCGGACAAAGTTGTTGTTAAGGCAGTCGAAATCGAGGAGACCACCAGCAGCGGAATCATCCTTTCGGCATCCGCGCAGGAAAAGCCCCAGGTAGCCGAAGTTGTGGCTGTGGGCCCCGGCGGAATGGTTGACGGCAACGAAGTCAAAATGAATGTCAAAGTAGGCGACAAGGTTATAACCGGCCAGTACTCGGGCACAAAAGTCAAACTCAACAAAGAAGAATACACAATAGTCCGTCAGAGCGATATTCTCGCTGTTGTCGAATAATAAAGGAGGCAGATTACAATGGCAAAACAGATTATTTACGGCGAAGAGGCGCGCAAAGCCCTCCAGTCGGGCATTGACCAGCTTGCGAACACAGTCAAGATAACCCTCGGCCCCAAGGGCAGAAATGTTGTTCTTGATAAAAAATACGGCGCTCCGCTTATTACAAACGACGGCGTCACAATCGCCAAAGACGTTGAGCTTGAGGATCCCTTTGAGAATATGGGCGCCCAGCTCGTAAAGGAAGTTGCCACAAAGACAAACGATGTCGCGGGCGACGGCACAACAACAGCCACTCTTCTCGCTCAGGCGTTTGTAAGAGAGGGTATGAAGAATGTTGTAGCGGGCGCAAACCCGATGGTTATCCGCAAGGGTATTTCCAAGGCGGTTGACGCTGTTGTGGAATCCATCAAAAAGAACGCGAAGCCTGTTGCAAATTCAAAGGATATAGCGAGAATCGGCACAATCTCGTCAGGCGACGAGGAGGTTGGCAAATTCATCGCCGACGCTATGGACAAGGTCACATCCGACGGCGTTATAACCGTTGAGGAGTCCAAAACCGCTTCGACCTACGCCGAGGTTGTTGAAGGCATGCAGTTTGACCGCGGCTACATCTCACCCTATATGGTGACCGATACCGACAAAATGGAAGCCGTTATCGACGACGCTTTCATCCTTATAACAGACAAGAAAATCACCACCATTCAGGATATCCTTCCTCTTCTTGAGCAGCTTATCAAAATGGGCGGCAAGCTCGTTATCATAGCCGAGGATGTTGAGGGTGAAGCCCTTTCGACGGTTCTCGTAAACAAACTCCGCGGCGTATTCACCTGCGTATGCGTAAAAGCCCCCGGCTTCGGCGACAGACGCAAGGAAATGCTTCAGGATATCGCCGTTCTCACAGGCGGCGAGGTCATCACATCCGACCTCGGTCTTGAACTCAAGGACACCCAGATTTCCCAGCTCGGCAGAGCCCGTCAGGTCAAGGTCTCCAAGGAGAACACAATCATAGTTGACGGCAACGGCGCGAAGGACGAAATCAAAGGCAGAGTAAACCAGATTAAATCCCAGCTTGACACCACAACCTCCGAGTTTGACAGAGAAAAGCTTCAGGAGCGTCTCGCCAAGCTTTCGGGCGGCGTAGCGGTCATCAAGGTCGGCGCAGCGACCGAAACCGAAATGAAGGAAAAGAAACTCCGCATTGAGGACGCTCTCGCGGCCACAAAGGCGGCCGTTGAAGAGGGCTGCGTGGCAGGCGGCGGCGTAGCGCTGTTAAACGCCATCCCCGATGTAAAGAAACTTCTTGATACAACAGAGGACGCCGACGAAAAGACGGGCATCAACATCGTTCTCAAGGCGATTGAGGAGCCCATCCGCCAGATAGCGGCAAACGCGGGCCTCGAGGGCTCAATCATCGTAAACACCGTTCTTGACTCAAAGAAGAACGGCTACGGCTACAACTTCGCCACCGACAAATACTGCGATATGGCGAAGGCAGGCATTCTCGACCCCGCGAAGGTCACCCGTTCGGCTATACAGAACGCGGCGAGCGTGGCTTCAATGGTGCTCACAACCGAGAGTCTTGTAACCGAAAAACCCGACCCGGCAGCGGACGCGGCAAACGCGGCTGCTATGGCGGCGGCAAGCCAGGGCGGCATGTATTAATCGCAAAGCAAAACAAAACTCCCGGCTCGGAAGAGCCGGGAGTATCTTTTATTTTCAGACTACAGGGATTGTTATATCGTAATCCTCAACCCATTCGCCCTTGGCGAAATCCCTCGCGCGGAAAAGGATTTCGTTTTCATAAACCTCTACTATGTAGCCGATGCCCGGCCCGTTGTATCCGCCGTCCTTGTTGTTGATTGTAAGTGACGGCAGGTTCACCATTTTGAGCTTGCCGATTTCCTCGTATGTGTATTCGCCGAAGCCCGTGTGAAGGTGGCCGGTGATGAGAATTACATTGTCATATTTTGTGAGAATCTCTTTTATCTGATCGCTCTGTGCCCCGACGCTTCCCGCCGAGTCTATCGGGCTGCCCCAGGTGCCGGGCAGACCGTGCGTTTTCACAAGCGGCTGGTGGAGTACCACAAATACGGGCGCGCCGTCTGCCGATTCAAGCTCGCTGTCGAGCCAGCTCAGCTGTTCATCGCTTATATACGATTCCTCAAACTCCGTTCTGTCGGAGCCCATAACAACAAATTTATAACCGTTCACCGTCTGAGTGTAGTGGAAGGAATCCATGGCGCTGTCGCCGTTTAATTCATTCGCGACCGCGCAGAATCTTTCCAGGCTCTGCTTATAGGCGCGAAGGCGGATGTCGTGGTTGCCCTCGGCAAGCAGATATCTGCAGTCAAGCCCCGAAATACCGTCGGCGAAAACCTGATATTCCTCGGCGAGCCCGTTTTCCGCCACATCGCCCGCAACAAGCACCGCGTCAAGCGGATAGGCGGCGGCGTGAAGGTCCTGCATTGCCTCCTCATATACGGGATACCTGCTTAAAAGATAATTCGAAATCTGCGTGTCGGCGAGAGCCGCGAAAACAAGTTTTACGCCGCTTTCGTCCTTAGGGGCTATCGGATTGTCTGCCGAAGGGGGAACGATGGGCGCGGACAAAGAAACATAGAGCGAAAGAACAAGCGAAAAAATTTTGAACATAAGTTGCTGAAAAGCGTTCTGAAGAATCACGGAAAATTCTCCTTTCGTTTTAATTACAAAAAAATATTATCATTAAAAACTTTTGATGTCAATTAATCGTTTTTATGTTGTAAATCTTTTTATGTTCGTGTAAAATATTTTCGGGTGAGAATTATGAACAGAAAAATCCTTTCGGATATTGAACCGAAAAATGTAATGCGCTTTTTTGAGGCGCTCTCCGCCGTGCCCCGCGGCTCGGGAAAAACCGCGGCGGCAACCGCCTTATGCGTTGGTTTCGCGAAGGAGCGCGGTCTGCGTTATTATACCGATTCGACAGGCAATGTTGTCATTTACAAGGGCGGCTCCGCGGGGCGTGAAAACGAAACTCCCGTAATCATCCAGGGCCATCTCGATATGGTCTGGGAGAAGGAGGCGGGCTCTGATTTCGATTTTGAAACGCAGGGGCTCAACCTTGAAGTAAACGGCGATTATATATCCGCTGCCGGAACAACACTCGGCGGCGACGACGGTATAGCCGTGGCAATGGCTCTCGCCGTGCTCGATGACGATTCATTGAGCCACCCTCCCGTTGAGGCGGTTTTCACCGTTGACGAGGAGACGAGTATGGTCGGCGCCTCGGCGCTTGACGCCGGTGTTCTCAGCGGCAGAAGAATGCTCAACATAGACTCCGAGGAGGAGGGCACTCTGCTTGTAAGCTGCGCGGGCGGCGCGAGGGTTGACATCTTATTTGACGGCTCTCTGACCGAAGCGGGAGGGGACGCTTTCAAAATCACCCTCGGCGGTCTTCACGGCGGTCACTCGGGCACCGAGATTGACAAGGGCTACGCCTCAGCCAACAAACTTTTGGGCGAGGCGCTTGCCACCCTTTATGATAACTGCGATTATCATATCGCGGATATAAACGGCGGAACGATGGATAACGCCATCACCCGCGAATGCTCCTGCGTAATATATGCGGAGAATCCTCGGTCCGTATATGATATAATTGACGGGCTGAATAATGAGTTTAAAACAAGATACAGCGAAACAGAGCCGACTTTGTATCTCACCGTTTCGCCCTGTGAAGCACCGGGAAAATGCTTTGATTCCGCTTCTTCAAAAACGCTCGCTTATCTTTTAAATGAACTGCCATACGGCGTTATCTCAATGAGCCGAAATATTGAAAACCTTGTTGAAACCTCGCTTAATTTAGGCGTGCTCAGAACAGATGACGCGACCGTGTCGGCGACCTTTGCCGTAAGAAGCGGCGTTGACAGCGAAAAGGAAAAACTTATAAAAGAGCTTGAAAGCATTGCCGCGGAATTCGGCGCGGATATGAAGGTTTACGGTGAATACCCCGCTTGGGAGTTTACCGAAAACTCGCCCTTGCAGAAAACGATGACGGATGTCTTTTATGAAATGTACGGCGGAAAAATGAATGTCGCCGCCATTCACGCGGGGCTTGAGTGCGGCATTTTCTGCGGCAAAATAAAAGGGCTCGACTGTGTATCGTTCGGTCCCGATATTCTTGAAATACACACTCCGAGAGAGCGCCTCTCAATCTCCTCCGTCGAGAGAACCTGGCGCTATCTTATAAAAGTGCTGGAAAGGATTTAACCTGTTATGGGCGTAGGGGACTCAATCGAAAAAAAGAAATTCCTGACAGATGAGAGAAGGGCGTTCCTGCTTATAGTCGTATTCATCGCTTTTTTCCTGGCAATCATTATCGGCATTCCCGCCGCTGTTCATTTTTCCGAAAACCCGAAAATGACCGATTCCGCTTACAACAAAGCGGTTGAATATATGGAGCAGGGCGATTTTGATTCGGCATACAGACTGTTAAGCAGATACAAGTATGATGAATGCGAAAGTTACAGGGACGCCCAGGCTTTTTACTGGCTGTGCTCTGCGCACAGAAGTTATGATGAGGGCAATTACAAGATTGCCGCGGATGAGTATGATAATTATGTGAAAAGCAGAAAATATATTCATCCGGAAACGGATGAAGCGGCGCAGGAATTCGGCAAAACAGTCAAAGAAAAATATGATTCGATTGAAAAAGAAAAAGAAGAAAAAATACTCAACAAAATAAAAGACGGTGTTCCGTATGAAGGAATGCCTGAGGAATACATTGACCGTTCCTCTTTGGGCAGGCATTCGGACTATAAATGGAGTTATGTCTCAAGCCAGCGATATTTTGACAGAGACAGTTGCAGCACAAAAACCTATTACGGAAAAGCGGATTATTACTATTTCAAGAGCGGCGGAAAAGTAATATTTGTAGCGCAATGTTTTGAGGGCGCGGTTCGGAATACTTGGGATGAAAGAAACGGAGAGTCGAATAAATCATATCCTTCTCTCACACAGCCCGCAAAAAAACCGAGTAACTCATCTTCAAAAACAACAAAGAAATACGACAGCGATGTTGACGAGTTCGGCGACGCGGAGGATTATTACGACTGGTATTACGACGATTACTACGATTTTGAGGACGCCGAGGAATATTTCGACGAGCATTATTGATTTCTCTCTTTCGTAAATCTTGAAAACTCCCGTAAACAGTAGTATAATAAATAAGTTAAAGGAAAGGCGGGTCAATATGAAAACAGCAAAAAGAATAATATCCTGTTTTATCGCTCTTGTTCTGACTGTGTCGGTGTGTCCGTTTATATATGCCGAGGACGCGGGAGAGCGGGAGGTCCGCGCTTTCACCGATGACGATTTTCTCACCTGCAAGGGCAGGAATCTCGTAAACCGCAAAGGCGAAAAGGTCGTTCTCAAAGGTGTCAACCTCGGCGCCTGGCTTATCTGGGAGGACTGGATAAACAACTACGAAGAAGTGTCGGACTGCTATGATGCGTATGAAACGCTTGTTGAACGCTTCGGCGAGGAAAGGGCTTATGACCTCATCCACACCTATGAGGACAATTTCATTACGGAATATGACCTTGACAATATAAAATCAATGGGTTTCAACTGTGTGCGCGTACCTTTCTGGTTCCGCAATTTCTACTATGACGACTGCGGCAGAAAAATCCTCGACGAAAACGGCGATTGGGATTTCTCACGCCTCGATTGGATTGTGAACGAGTGCTCCGAAAGAGGAATCTATGTTGTGCTCGATATGCACGGAGCGGTCGGCTATCAGTCCGATGCGCCCCATTCGGGCAAGGGCAAATCCTGCGGGCTTTTCGAAAAGACGGAGCAGGGCGAGCAATACCGCAAATACACCTGCGAACTGTGGACGGCGATTGCCGAAAGATTCAAAGGGAACCCCGCTGTCGCTATGTATGACCTTCTCAACGAGCCGATGTGCGATGTTGAGTGCACCGAAATACGCAGAAGAATAAACAACGAATACATTTACGAAATACTGTTTGACACCGTGCGCAAGGCGGATGAGGAGCACATAATCACGGTGGAGTGCATCTGGACTCCGCTCGCCGTTCCCCACGCGTTTATGAAGGGCTGGACTAATGTTGTCTATCAGGTTCATTTCTACCAGCAGTCGGATTTCATTTTCAACCTTTTCGTGTTCATTACGCGGCTGTATTTTTCAAATGTTCCCCTTATGATGGGCGAGTTCTATCCGCTTGGCACAACCACCTGGGCAAACTGCTTCAAGACGCTCGGCAAATACAATTACAGCTGGCTTCTCTGGACTTATAAGGCGACCGGTCACGGAATGTGGGAGAGCGACTGGTGCATTATGGGCAGTAAGGACGGCTTTGAGCGCGCGAAACTGAAGACGGATTCATATGAGGAAATCGAGCGCAAATGGGGCACCGATTTAAACACCAGAAACGGTTTTCAGGATTCGGGACATTACGGAAGAGATGTAAAGGATTTCGTCTGATTTCCGTTCACTCGGAAGGAGTGATTCTATGCACAACAATCAGAAAAAAATAGCTCTTATAAATGATTTCACGGGTTTCGGGCGCTGTTCCGTTGCCGTGCAGCTGCCGATTATTTCGGCTCTCAAGGTGCAGTGCTGCCCGCTGCCTACCTCCGTTCTTTCAAACCACACGGGCTTTGAAAGTTTTCAGTTCACCGATTTTACCCCGCAGATGCGCGGGTATATCGATGAGTGGCGGAAACTCGGTCTGAGTTTTTCGGGAATATGCACGGGCTTTCTCGGCTCCGCCGAGCAGATAGAAATAGTGCGCGATTTTCTCGAGGAGTTCGGCGGGGATGACACGGTCACGGTCATAGATCCCGTTATGGGCGATTACGGCGTGCCCTATTCGACCTACACTCCCGAAATGTGCAGCAAGATGAAGGAACTCGTGAAATACGCCAATATCTTAACCCCGAACTTAACCGAGGCGTGCATTTTACTCGGCGAAAAATATGACTCGTCAATAAAGGCGGATAAAGTCGAGCAATACGCGCGCGCACTCTCGGATGAGGGACCGGAAAAGGTTGTTATCACCGGCATTCAGCAGGGCAGCTACATAGCCAACTTCTGCTATGAAAGGGGCGGGGATTACCATATCATCCGCACCCATAAAATCGGAACATCCCGCTCGGGCACGGGCGATGTGTTCTCGGCGATTGTGGCGGCTGACGCCGTTAATTCGGTGCCGTTTTCAACCTCCGTGCGCAAGGCGTCTTCGTTTATAAGCCGCTGCATCAAAAAATCAATTGAACTTGAAATTCCCATTACGGACGGCGTCTGCTTTGAGGAAGTTTTAAGTTCGCTGAAAGTGTGAATAAAATGAACAAAGCAATGACAATAGCGTATAAGGTGCACAACAACCTCTACATAAATCTTACAAACCGCTGCTCCTGCGCCTGCGTTTTCTGCCTGAGGCAGACTATGGACAAAGTTGGCGAGTCGGATGTTCTCTGGCTCGAGCACGAGCCGGATTATGACGAGGTCACCGCCGCGCTCGAAAAGGCGGATGTAACGAAATACGACGAGGTCGTCTTCTGCGGCTTCGGCGAGCCGACGGAGCGCTTTGACCTGCTCATAAAGGTCGCGAAATTCATAAAGGAAAATTACAATAAACCCATACGCGTAAACACGAACGGTCAGGGCAATCTCATAAACGGCAGGGATATCCAGCCCGATATGGAAGGGCTTATAGACACCGTTTCAATAAGTTTAAACACTCCCGACGCAGACCGCTATCAGGAGCTTGTGCGCAGCAAATTCGGCAAGGACGCCTTTTTCGCAATGCTCAGATTCGCCAAGGAAGCGGCGAAATATGTGCCCAATGTCGTGCTGACCACCGTTGACACCACGCTCACAAAAGAGGAAGAGGAAAAATGCGCCGCAATCTGCAAGGATCTCGGCGTCACATATCGCATCCGTCCCTGGGAAGATTAACCGATAACGAAAAAGGAGAGGTATTATGGCAAATTCAAGAGACTACATCATCGAATACGGCAATGTTACATTTGAGGACTATCCCTTCACCGAAGCGGACGCGCTCACTCTCGCGCAGATTTTCTATATGCCCTATGAAAAGGTGATTTCGCCCTCGTTTGACGCACAGCCCGTCAATTTTTCGGACGCGTCAATCGAACTTTTCAATATGATGGGCGGAAAATATCAGAAGCTGGGGCTTATGATTCCGAAGGACGCGAGCAAAAACATTATGCTTATGTCCTCTCGCAAGCGTTTTTCCGCCATGAAGATAGCCGCCGTTGAGGAACTCCTCGAGCAGAATCCCGCCGTTCAGTACGCCGCGGGCACCTTCCTTCTGCCGGACGGCACGGCTGTAATCGTTTTCAGAGGTACAGATGACACTTTAGCGGGCTGGAAAGAGGATCTTGATATCTTCATCCGCAAGGGCATTCCCTCCTACGGTTACGCCGACGAATATTTAAAGAAAGCCGCCGAAAAATTTGACGGCAATATTATCCTCTGCGGTCACTCAAAGGGCGGCAATGTCGCTCTGCACGCGGCGATAAAATGCAGTAAGGAAATCAGAGCGAGAATAAGCGGAATATACAATTTCGACGGTCCGGGCTTCCACAACAGTTCCGTGCTCAACACCGCGGCTTACGATGAAATCAAGCCGGTATATCATCATTTTGTTCCCTACGGCTCTATGATCGGTATGATGCTCGCCCACGATTACGACTACACCGCCTGCGCAAACAAAATGCCCATAGGTCTTCTTCAGCACGACCTCGGGCAATGGGTGCTGAACGGCAGCGAGCTCGAGAGAGTGCAGGATACAGACAGGCTTTCAAAGGCGACGGATATTCTTTTCGCGAATATCTGCAACAGCGTTGACCCGGACACCTGCAGGGCGGTTGACGAGCTTGTTTCAGATGTGATCGCGGGAATCGGCAAAATAACCCTCACCGACTTTTCAAAAATGCCATTTGATGCCGTAAAAGGCGCAATAACCGCTTATAAGGCGGCGGCTCCCGAACTCAGGGAGCAGGCAAGCTCGGCGCTTCACGGCATAACCAAAAAGATAGCCGAAGCGGCAAAGTCGGCGAAGCTTCCCGACATCTCCTCAATAACATCCCTGCTTTACGCAAACTGAATAATCACACAAAGGGCGCCGCGAGGCGTCCTTTTTTTGCCCGCCGATAAAGCCCGTTTTGCAGGACCGCGCCTTAATTTAAATTAATTTTTATTTAAAAAGAATGAAATCTTGCAAAATCGGCTTGAAAACCGCGTGAAATTCGTGTAAAATGCAATTTGTATCTGCAATTATTTATTTAAGAGGCATTATTTGAAATGAGTAAAAGCTTTCAGAACAGAATAGACGAGTGCTACTCCCGCCTTTCAAAGGGGCACAAACGCATTGCGGACTATCTGCAGAATAACTACGAAAAGGCGGCGTTTATGACCGCCGTAAAACTCGGCGAGGCGACGAATGTCAGCGAATCAACGGTTGTGCGCTTCGCTTCGAATCTCGGTTACGACGGCTATCCCGGACTTCAGAAGGCGCTTCAGGAAACCGTGCGCAGCAGGTTCAACTCCATTCAGCGTATGAAGGCGGCGGCGAGCCGCGTGGGCTCAAGCGATATGATTGACACCGCCCTTTCCGCCGATATTGAAATGATAAAGGCAACCCGCGAATCCCTCTCGCGCGAAAATTTCGCCAAAAGCGTTGAGGCGATAAACAGCGCGGAAAAAATATATATCCTCGGCGCGAGGAGCGCCGCCTCGCTCGCGAGTTTCGCGGCGTTTTATATGAACCTCGTCTATGACAATGTAGTGCTTGTGGACACCTCGGGCACGGGCGAGATTTTTGACAAGCTTTACAGAATAAGCGAAAGGGATGTCTGCATCGCCTTCAGTTTTCCGCGCTATTCAAACCAGACTCTCAATGCCCTGCGCTTTGCCGCGGAGCGCAACGCCGCGGTCATTACGATTACCGACAGCGAAACGTCTCCCATAGCGCAGTACGCGACCTATCTCCTCACGGCGAAAAGCAGCATGGTCTCGTTCGTTGATTCCCTTGTGGCTCCGCTGAGTCTCATAAACGCCCTCATCGCCGAGGCGGCGGGTGAGAAGAGCGAGCAGGTCTATAAAAATCTCCAGTCCCTTGAGGATATATGGGAGGAATACAGGGTTTACCGCGTTGACAGCGGGGAGGAGAGCGAATGAACGCTCAGCTCGTTGTTGTGGGAGCGGGAGCGTCAGGCCTTATGGCTGCGGGAACGGCGGCAGGGCTTTCGGTTGACACCGTCCTTGTTGAAAGGAACGACAGACCCGCCCGCAAGGTTATGATTACCGGCAAGGGCCGCTGCAATGTAACAAACGCCGTAACCTCGCTTGACGACCTCATTTCGGCTGTGCCCGTAAACGGCAGATTTTTATACAGCGCCTTTTCGCGCTTTATGCCTGCCGACACAATAGAGTTTTTCGAGAGCAGGGGAGTCCCGCTCAAAAAGGAGAGGGGCAACAGAGTTTTCCCGGTTTCCGACAAAGCGGTCGATATTGTCGATTCACTTACCGCCTTCGCTCACAAGAGCGGAGCGAAACTGATAAACGGCAGAGTGACAGAACTTCTTATTGAGGACGGCGCCGTAAAAGGCGTTAAAACCGACTCGGGTGAGGAGATTTACGCAGACAATGTGATTATAGCGACCGGTGGTGTTTCCTACCCTCAGACGGGTTCCACGGGCGACGGCTACACACTCGCTGAACAGGCGGGTCACGGCATAATCGAGCCGAAACCGTCACTTGTTCCGCTCGAGGCGCACGAGGGCTTTTGCTCCGATCTTATGGGTCTCTCGCTTCGCAATGTCTCAATAAAGGTTTTTGACACATTCTCGGGCAATAAAGAGATATATTCCGATTTCGGCGAAATGCTTTTCACCCATTTCGGCGTGTCCGGTCCGATGATTCTGTCGGCGAGCTCGCACATGCGCAAAATGGAAAAGGGCAGGTATAAAATCAGCATAGATTTAAAGCCCGCGCTCACAGCCGAGCAGCTCGATTCGAGAATACTGCGCGATTTTTCCGAGAACATAAACCGCAACTACATAAACGCGCTCAATTCGCTCTTACCCAAAAAACTTGTGCCCGTAATTGTGAAACTCAGCGGTATTCCGATGGCGACAAAGGTCAATCAGATAACCCGGGAGCAGAGGCAGAAACTGGTGTCTGTTTTAAAGGATTTCACCGTCACAGTAACGGATTTCCGCCCCGTGGAAGAGGCGATAATCACCTCGGGCGGGGTCGATGTGAAGCAGATAAACCCGAAAACAATGGAGTCAAAGCTCGTAAAAGGGCTGTATTTCGCGGGCGAAGTGATTGATGTTGACGCCTACACGGGCGGCTTTAACTTACAGATTGCATTTTCAACGGGACGGCTCGCGGCTCAGAGCGCCGCGCAGTCAACCGGTAATTATACGGGAGATTGACTATGAATAAAAAAATAATCAATGTTGCCATTGACGGCCCCGCCGGAGCGGGCAAAAGTACCGTTTCAAGAGCGGCTGCCGAAAAACTCGGCTTCGTCTATGTTGACACGGGCGCTCTTTACAGAACCGTGGGTGTGAACGCCCTGAGACTCGGCGTTGACACCCGTGACAGGCAGGCTGTCGCCGCCACGCTTGACGGCGTAAGCGTAGACCTCGCCTTTGAGGACGGCGCGCAGAAAACACTGTTAAACGGAGAGGACGTTTCGGGCGAAATAAGAACCCCCGCCGCGTCCATGGCTGCCTCCGATGTTTCGGCTGTGCCCGAAGTTCGCGCCTTCCTTTTTGACCTTCAGCGCGATATAGCAAAGCGCAACAGCTGCATAATGGACGGCAGGGATATAGGCACCGTGGTTCTGCCCGACGCTCAGGTCAAAATTTTCCTGACGGCATCGGCGGAGGAGAGGGCAAAGCGCCGCTGCGCCGAGCTCGAACTCAAGGGCACTCCGCAGAAATACGAGGATGTGCTTGCGGAAATAAACGAGAGGGATTATAATGATTCCCACCGCGAAATAGCGCCCCTTAAACCCGCGGAGGACGGCGTCATACTCGACACCACCGAACTCAATATCGAACAGGTCATAGAGGCAATAACAAATATCGTTAAGGAGAAAACAGAAAAATGAGTTTCAACTTTGAAAAATACAAGGATCACAAAACCTTCAAAATACTTTACCCTCTTGCGTATCTGCTCAGGCATTTTGTTTACAAAGCCAAAATAATCGGCAGGGAAAATATACCCGAGGACGGCGGCTTTATAGTTGTCTGCAACCACATCCACGCGGTTGACCCCGCGCAGATTGAATACGCCTTCAAGGGCAGACCGATTCACTTTATGGGCAAAAGCGAATTCTGGGAGAATCCGGTTATCGGTCCCATTCTCACAAAGTTAAACGGCTTCCCCGTAGTGCGCGGCAAGGCGGATTTAAAAGCGCTCAGATACGCGGCCGAACTGCTCAGGAGAGGGCATATTGTGGGCGTTTTCCCCGAGGGCACCCGCCAAAAAAAGAATGAACTCGGCAGACCGAAAAGAGGCGCCGCTCTCATCGCGAGAGAGGCACACGCCGATATACTGCCCATAAGCATCTGCTATGAGGGCAAACTCTCCACCCGCACCAAAGCCACAATGCGCATAGGCAAGCTTATCAGATACGAGTCGCTCGGCATTACCGAAGGCGGGGATTCACATGAGTTAAACGGCGCCACCGAGGTTATATGGAACGCCGTTACGGCACTTTGGGAGGAAGGCGTTTGCAAAGAATAAAAACCGCCGAAACCGCGGGTTTCTGCTTCGGAGTTGACAGGGCGGTAAAGCTCACTTATTCCATTGTGGAATCCGGTAAGAAGGTTTGCACACTCGGTCCGCTCATTCACAATCCGCAGGTTATCGCCGACCTTGAAAAAAGGGGAGTCACGATTATTTCTTCCCCCGATGAAGCGCCGGAGGGCTCAACCGTCATAGTGCGTGCCCACGGCGTAAGCCGCGAAGTTGAGGAAAAACTCGCCTCAATGAATGTCGAGGTCTGCGACGCCACCTGCCCGTTCGTTGAGAAGATTCACAAAATAGTCGCCGAAACGCCGGATGACAATTACGCCGTGCTCATAGCGGGCGACAGAAACCATCCCGAGGTTGTCGGAATCAAGGGGCACTGCAAGGAAAAAGCGTTTGTTTTTTCAAACGCCGAAGAACTTGAAAATCTGCTCAGAAGCAACCCCGAACTCGCCGAAAAACCCGTAACTGTTGTGTCACAGACCACTTTCAGCGAAAAAGAATGGCTTTTTAATAAAAAAATTATAAAAAAATACTATACAAACGCAAAAATCTTTGATACAATATGTTTTGCTACGCAAAAGCGTCAGCAGGAGGCATACGAGCTTTCAAAGCAGTCAGACGTTATGATTATCATAGGCGGTCGCGAAAGTTCAAACACCGCGAAACTCAGGGCGGTGTGCAGTGAAAACTGCGAAACACATCTGGTGGAAAGAGCCGAAGAGCTCAAAAACATAAACTTATTCCACAAGCCCCGCATAGGGGTTACGGCAGGGGCGTCAACGCCTGCCGAGACCATTAAGGAGGTACTTTCAGCAATGTCCGAAAACTTAAAAGCAAACAATGAACCCATGGTAGAGGAGGTGCCTTCCAACGATGATTTTACAACTATGCTGGAGGCATCACTCGATGCGATGAGCAATGACCAGCACGTAATCGGCACGGTCATGAGCATCAACAACGCCGAGATTCAGGTTGATATCGGCAGAAAACAGGCGGGCTTCGTTCCCATGGAGGAATACAGCTCCGACCCGAACGCAGATGCGAAGAAGGAACTCAAGGTCGGTGATGAGATTGATCTTATCATCATGAAGACCAACGACGCGGAAGGCACTGTTATGTGCTCAAAGAAGCGCTTTGACGCTCAGAAGTCCTGGCTCAAGGTTGTTGAGGCGGCAGAGTCCGAGGAAGTGCTCGAAGGCACAGTCACCGAGATCATCCGCGGCGGCGTTCTCGTAAACACCGACGGCGCCCGCGTGTTCGTTCCCGCTTCACTCGCAACCTCACGCCGCACACAGCCCCTTGAGGAGCTTATCGGTCAGAAGGTTAAATTTGTTGTTATCGAAGTTAACCAGGGCAGAAAGAGAGCGGTCGGCTCAATCCGCAAGGTAAGGGATTCAGCCCGCGACGCTTTCTGGGCACAGGTCGCCGAAGGTCAGGTTTATCAGGGCACTGTCAAGTCGCTCACTCCGTTCGGCGCGTTCGTTGAAATCGCTGAAGGCGTTGAAGGTCTTGTTCACATCAGCGAACTCTCCTGGAAGCGCATCAAGAATCCCGCTGAGGTTCTCGAAGTCGGTCAGCAGGTTGAGGTGTTCGTTAAAGCCCTTGATCCCGACAAGAAAAAGATTTCCCTCGGCTACAAGAAAGATGAAGACAACCCCTGGAAGATTCTCGAAAACACCTGCCCGGTGGGCACTGTTATCGATTCCAAGATTGTCGGCCTCACAACATTCGGCGCGTTCGCCACGGTTATTCCCAATATCGACGGCCTTATCCACATTTCGCAGATTGCCAACCACCGCGTTGAGAATCCCGCCGACGAGCTTTCAATCGGCGACGAAGTCAAGGTCAAGGTCACCGAAATCGACTTTGAGAAAAAGCGCGTAAGTCTTTCAATCCGCGCTCTGCTTGAGCCCGAAAAGAAAGAGGACGAGGAAGCGCCCGCGGCGGAATATGTTGAAACTCCCGTTGTTATTGCCGATGAGGTAGTCGCTCCCGCAGAGGAAGCAGCCGAAGAAGCGATTCCCGCTGCAGAAGAAGCAGTTGAGGAAGCAGTCGAAGAGGCAGCCCCCGCTGTCGAAGAAGCGGTTGAGGAAGCAGCCGAAGAGGCAGCCCCCGCTGCCGAAGAAGCGGTTGAGGAAGCACCGGCAGAAGAAACTCCCGCGGAGGAATAATAAATTGAATTTCATTGTCGCCCGCCCAACAAGACGGGCGACAGTTTTTTTACAGGTAAGCTTATGAAATCGGCAAAACAAAAGCAGTTCACGGGCGCGCTCTACTGCATATCGGCGGCGGCAATCTGGGGATTGTCCTTCGTCGCGCAGAGCATCGGCAGGGGAGTCGGAACATTTACATTCAACTGCCTGCGTATGCTCCTCGGCGCGGCGGTGCTTGTGCCCGTAATAATACTGCGCAGAAAAAAGAAAATATCACCGCCTGTTGAGGACAGAACTCTCGCGAACAGAAAACTCCTTCTCGGAGGAATTCTCGCCGGAATCACCATGTTTTTCGGCAACAACCTTCAGCAGGAGGCGTTCAACTATATTGAGGATGTCGGCAAGGTCGGCTTTATTACGGCTCTCTACACGGTTATTGTGCCGCTTATGAATTTCCTGTTTTTCAAAAAACGGGTGGGCATAAATGTCATAGCGGGTGTCGCCTTCAGTCTGGCGGGTCTCTATCTTCTCTGCTCGGGCGAGGGCGGGTTCGTTCTCGAAAAAGGCGATATTCTCACTATTCTCTGCGCGTTTGCCTTTGCCTCGCAGATTCTTGTTATTGACAAATTCACGGATTACACGGACGCCGTCGAAATATCGTCCCTGCAGTTTTTCGTGTGCGGCGTGCTGTCGGGTATCTGTATGTTCATTTTCGAAAAACCGACACCGGAACTTATTATGCAGAAGCAGAACATAATCCCGATTCTCTATGCCGGTATTATGAGCTGCGGCGTGGCGTTCACATTCCAGACCTTCGGTCAGAAATCCACCGAGCCCGCCGTCGCATCCATACTGCTCTGCCTTGAATCGGCTTTTTCGGTTGTTTTCGGCTGGATAATACTTCACCAGCACCTCGGCAGAAGGGCGCTCATCGGCTGTGCCGTTATGCTCGTTGCCGTAATTTTCACGCAGATACAGTTTCCCTCAATCGGAAATAAAAACGAAAAGGGAGTGGCACAGTGATAAAAATTATATCGGTTATTCTCACAACCGTAATGACATTCGCGTCGGCGTATTTCTCATTTCTGCCCGAGTCAATCGACTCCGCCGTCAGCGCCGTTTTCGGCGTGCCCCTTTTTCAGAATTCCGTCAGTGAGGGCTTTCTCGGCGATATAGACGACAGCGATGTTGTCGCTCTCAACGAGGGTCAGGGCTACTGTAAAAACCTTATAGTTGTTTTTCTTGATGAAAAAGTCTCTCTTTTTGATAAATACCGCCTGTTCAGGGACGAGCCGATGGTTCTTCTCGGCTGGAGCTGCCCCGCGGATCTCTATGTGGCATATTACAACGGCAAAGATCTGAACGCCCTTGTTTCATACTGCGATAAACTCACCGCGAGCCGTGAGGAGGTAAGCTACGCGAGCCCCGTTACCGCCTCAAAAAAATCACCCGACTACACTCCCGATGACCCGTTCTGCGGTACCGGAGAAATATCCCATACCAACTGGAATGAGCCGATTCCCACAGAGAGAAACTGGTGGCTCGAGGCGATTGACGCGAGGCAGGCGTGGGATTACGACCGCTATATGAACGATATAAATGTCGGCGTGATAGACTGCGGCGTTAACCTCAATCACGAGGATTTGAAGGATAAAACAATAAAATTCCCCTCATCCCGTCAGGAAAAACGCAATATCCCGGATGACCACGGCTGCCATGTTACGGGAATTATCGGCGCTCAGGCGGACAACGGAAAAGGCATAGCCGGCGTTGTCAGAAAATGCGAGTTTACCTATGTTGACTGGCAGCCCGAAAAGGATAAGCAGAAATGGAACACCGACATTCACATCTTTTTCGGCTTCATTGACGCCGTAAAAGCGGGCGCCAAGGTTATAAACCTCTCGCTGGGCGCCACGGGCAATATAGAAGAGAATGAATCGGAAATGAAGTATTATGTTCCGTTTGAGGAAAATCTCTATTCCGCCCTCATTTCCGTTCTGCTCGGCCACGGCTACGACTTTGTTATATGCCAGTCGGCGGGCAACGGCAACGACGCCTCGCAGCCCGTTGACGCGAAATACAACGGCACCTTCACGGGCATAACAAAAAAGAACGCCCTGTCGCTGCGCATAGGCGTCAGCAGGCAGGACATTGTTGACAGAATTATAGTCGTTTCCTCGGCGGCGAACCGCGGCGGCGGAGAGTATATTCAGTCCTCTTTCTCAAACATCGGAAAACAGATATCCGTATCCGCTCCCGGCAGTTCGGTTTACAGCTGCTCGGATATCGATGACGAGTACTGCTATATGTCGGGTACCTCAATGGCGTCGCCCGTTGTTGCGGGTGTTGCCGCCCTTGTGTGGAGCGTAAACCCGGATTTCACGGGCGCTCAGGTGAAAGCCATTGTCTGCTCGCCCGAAAACTCGAACGCGACCGTTCCCCCGATTGAGGAGGAATACAGGGATTTCCCCGACCTCGATTATATTGAGTATCCTATGGTAAACGCCAATCTGAGCGTGCAGGCAGCGCTTATGAAGACCTATGATATGGGCAAGGTTGAGGGCGATGTTTCCCTTTTTGCCGAACACATTGAAAGCGTAACCCTCATTCAGAACGGCGAAACCTCAACCTATACCGTAATCGGGAACAACACCTTCAATTTTGCCGCTCCCGCAGGGGAGGCGGAAATTGCCGCTTACGGCGATGACGGCACGCTTCTCGGCTCTACAACGGTCACGATTGTAAAAGACGCCTGCGTAAATGTCGAGATAAAACCCGAGTCCTGACAAAAACAAAAAAACACCCCGCAATGAACTTGTGTTCAATGCGGGGTTATTTCTTTTATTCGGATTTCTCCTCCGACGGTTTGAACAGCATTGTAAGCGAAATTCTGCCCTTTGCCGTGTCAACATTCTCAACGCGTACTTTCACAATCTGCCCCACCTTGAGAACATCGGAGGGATGCTTTATGAATTTGTTTGAGATTTTGGAAATGTGCACAAGACCGTCCTGGTGAACACCTATGTCGATGAACGCGCCGAAATCGGTTACATTGCGCACCGTGCCCGTGAGTTCCATACCGGGCTTTAAATCGGTTATTTCCATAACATCGCTTCTCAGCACCGGAGCGGGCAGTTCATCACGCGGATCTCTTCCGGGGCAGAGAAGTTCTTTTACTATATCGTCAAGCGTGGGCACACCGATGCCGAGTTTTTCGGCTGTCTTCTCCTTGCCGAAAAGTTCAACCTTCGCTTTGAGGTCGCCTATTTCACCCGCTTTAACATTCGCGGGAGTGTAGCCGCACAGGTCGAGCAGCGCCTTTGCCGCCGCGTAGCTTTCGGGGTGAACGCCCGTGTTGTCAAGAACATTCTTGCTCTCGGCAATTCTCATAAAGCCCGCGCACTGCTCAAACGCCTTGTCGCCGAGTTTCGGCACCTTTTTAAGCTGCGCCCTCGAGGAGAAAGCGCCGTTTTCCTCACGGAAGGCGACTATGTTTTTCGCTATGCCCGCGTTTATGCCGGAAACCCTTGAAAGCAGGGGAGCGGAGGCGGTATTGAGGTCAACGCCTACCGAGTTTACCGCGTCCTCTACAACGCCGTTCAATGCCGCGTCAAGTTCCTTCGGCGGCATATCGTGCTGATACTGACCCACGCCTATCGCTTTCGGGTCTATTTTCACAAGTTCCGCGAGCGGGTCCTGAAGGCGGCGCGCTATTGAAACAGCGCTTCTCAGCGATACGTCATACTGCGGGAACTCCTCGGCGGCAAGTTTGCTCGCCGAATACACGGAGGCGCCCGCTTCGCTTACAACCATATAGGAAACATCCGCGCCGAGCTCCTTTATAAGCGCCGCGGTGAACATCTCGGTCTCCTTTGAAGCCGTGCCGTTGCCGATTGAAATGCAGTTTACACGGTATTTGTCAATAAACGACCGGAGCAGTTTCTTCGCCTGCGCCTTCTGGGCGTCCGTGTGCATATTCGTAACATATATAACTCCCGTGTCGAGTACCTTGCCCGTAGGGTCAACAACGGCAACCTTGCAGCCGGTTCTGTAGCCGGGGTCAAGCCCGAGCACGGTTTTGCCCTTGATGGGCGGCTGAAGCAGAAGTTCTTTTGTGTTGAGTGAAAAAACCTTTATCGCCTGAGCGCAGGCGGCTTCGGTGAGGTTGTTTCTTGTCTCTCTTTCAACCGAGGGGCAGATTAACCTTGTGTATGCGTCCGCGCCCGCCTGGCGCACTGTTTCGGTGCAGTTTGAGCCGTTTGAAGAAAGAGTCACGCCCGTAATCACGTTTGACGCCTTCACCGGGTCGAGAGTCACGCTTACCTTGAGGAACTTTTCGCGCTCGCCTCTGTCAATGGCGAGTACTCTGTGGCCGGCAATCTTTTTGACATCCTCGGAAAAATCGTAATACATTTTATATACGCTGTCTGTTTCGGGGTCAACCGCCGTTGCCGTTACAACGCCCGCCACCTCGAAAAGATTGCGAAGGCGTCTGCGTATGTCGGCGTTGTCGGAGATGTTTTCGGCTATTATATCCATAGCTCCCGCGAGAGCGTCCTCAGCGGTTGCCACGCCGAGTTCCTCGTTTATAAATTCCGCCGCCATCTCAAGCGGATAGGGTGAATCCGCCTCCTGGGCGTAGATTTTATCCGCGAGCGGTTCAAGACCTTTTTCCCTGGCGACCGAAGCCCTCGTTTTTCTCTTGGGACGGAACGGCCTGTAAATGTCCTCAATCTCGGCGAGAGTCACCGCCTTGTCGAGGGCGGCGGAAATCTCGTCCGTCATCTTCTCCTGACCCGTGATGAGGTCGCGCACCTCCTCGCGGCGCTTTTCAAGGTTGCGCAGGTATTCAAGGCGTTCGGAAATCTCTCTTATAACCTGGTCGTCGAGAGTGCCGTGCGCCTCTTTTCTGTAACGCGCAATGAAAGGCACGGTGTTGCCGTCATCAAGGAGCTTGACCGTGTTTTCCACCTGCCAGCGCTGCAGAGCGAACTGTTTTGTAATCTGACCGATAATATCCATACTGTTCTCCCGTCAGGAATTCTTTTTAATCTGTCTTATATCGTTTCCGACAAAATACATTGAGGTAAAGCCGCCGAAAATTCTTGAGAAAATTCTCTGGTTATAGTTTTCCTCAACCTCTTTCGGGCTTAAATTGCTGCTGATTATAACGGGCATATCCCTGTTTACCCTGTAGTTGAGAATGTCATAGAGCGCGGAGACGGTGAACTGAGTCGAGAACTCACTGCCGAGGTCGTCTATAATCAGAAGGTCGCATTTTACTATTTCATCAAAGGCGCCGTCGTAATCCGAGTTTCTGCCGTTCGAGAAGCGCTCTTTTTCAAGCCTTCTCAGAAGAGCCGAAGCGGATTCGAAAATTATGTTGTTGCCCTTTTCGGTAACAACCCGCGCGATTGAGGAGAGCAGATGAGTTTTGCCGAGCCCCGTGGCGCCGTAAAAATAAAGACTTTCGGATTCACTGTCAAAATCATCGGCGTACGCCTTGCAGTATTCAAAAATTTTCGCCATTCTGTCGCGGGGTGAGCAGCCGATTCTCTCATCATATTCGTCGGGGTAGTAATCGAGTTTAAAATTCTGAAAAGAGCATTTGCCCGAAGGAGTTCTCTCTGCGAGATTTTCAAGGGCGAGCTCCTTTAAAAGAGCCAGACGGCAGGAGCAGGAGTTCCCGCCCGCATAGCCCGTGTCGCTGCATTTGGGGCAGGTGTAGGCGATTTTTGTGTAATTACGCGGAAAACCGCCCTTTTCGAGCATGTCCTCAATCTCTTTCTGAGCGGAGAGATTTCTTTCGGATATCTCTTTCATAAGCGCGGGAGCGTTCTCGCCGGCGCTGAGGGCTCTTATGGCGTCCGCCGCAGTGGAAGCGAGTTTTGCCTGCAGCGCGCCGTATCCCGGCAGTTTTTCCTTAACTTCTTCAATTCTTTGAGCCTGCGCTCTTTCGGCTTCCGAGCGGCGCTCGGAGATTACGCGCTCACAGGCGGCGAGAATACCGCGGCTGTAACTCATTTCTTTTTCTTCCTTTCGTAGCGGATATCGTTGTTCATAGCCCGGCGCTCAACCTCGTCAATGTCGTAGGATTTTTCTTTTGCCGTGTCGGGCGATTTTGTTTTGGCTTTTTCCTTTTCTTTATCTTTTCTCGCGTCGGATGCCGCCTTTTTCTGTTCCTCAAGCTGCTTCGGGGTTTTAATTCCGCTTTCGTACCAGTTGACGAGCACCTTGTCCATATAGGGGAAACTCATCTTTGAGGTGTGGTCCGCCATCTCCTCATAGGCGAGGTATATCATATCGGCGCCGAAGCCGAGGGTTTTGCCCCATTTTGTAAGAAAAGCCGTCTGGTTCGCGGTAGGTCTCGGGTTCTGTATGCCCGCGAGGTCGGCGAGGCTTTTCCAGAGTGTGTCGGCGTTTCTCAGCGCGTTTATGCGCTCGTCCGCCTTCTCGATTGTGTCAATTTCATCCTCGCCCCAGTTTCTGCCCACGGTGGCGATGTAGTTGTTGTTTGTTTTGCCGATTGAAACGCAGTAGTCTATAAGCATAAAAATAACTTCAACGGGCAGGCCGTCATAGTCGTGCATCATAAGCAGAACGCACTGCATATCGTAGCCGATTGTTTTGCCGAGCTTTGTCTGCGCCTCGCGGAACATAAAGCTTACCTCGGGCGATTCCTCTATGCGCGCGGCTATTTCGGAAATCGAGGGTTTGGAATACTCCTTCGCGGGCGGTGCGGGTTTTACCGCCGTTTCCTTTTCCGCCTCCTTTTTCTCCGCGGGGGCGGAGTCTTTTTTTGCCGCCGCTGTTTTTTCCGTTTTTACCGCGGGGGCTTCATCTTTTCCGTCACACAGCAGAACACCCGTCAGTACCCAGTACTGCAGGTAATCGAGGGCGTCGTCCTTTTTCATTTTGAGCGCCCTGCACATCTCGTCAATGTCGGGATTGTCGGGGGAGGAGCGCATAATCCAGAGCAGGACCTTGAGCTGATGCTCGTTTGCCAGGCGGATGTGCTTGTCAACTATTGATGAAGGAATCCTGAAAGAGGAATCCATTTCGTTCTGATTAATCTTATACATATAAACACTCCGGTTCATTTATAATGTTATTATACTAAATATTCATATAATTTTAAATATAAATGTCAAAACTGAAACCAATTTCGTCACGCGGAAAAAAACCGCGGCGAAAAACAACAATTTGTTGTGTGCCGCGAAAAATCAACCACAAGACAATCGGCAAAAATCACAAAAATATATAATATGTATCTTAATGATAAAACATACTAAAAACAATAAGGAACCGCAAAAGCGATTCCTTAAGGTTTCTGTTTAGTTCAAAATGAAATCAGACGGCACGTGTGACCTTACCTGAACGAAGGCAGCGTGTGCAGGCGTAAACTCTTCTGGGGGAGCCGTTTACGATGGCTTTAACTCTTTTTACATTGGGTTTCCAAGTTCTGTTGGAACGTCTGTGTGAGTGAGATACCTTGATTCCGAATGACACATCTTTACCGCAAAATTCACATTTTGCCATTATGTCACACCTCCTTTTCGTTTTTCAATAGCAGGAGATATATTAACAGATAAAAAAAGAAAATGCAAGTGTTTTTTAAAATTTTTTTATCCTGAGCCCTCCGCCGGGGAAAACAATCAAAAATTTTTTTGAAAATACTATTGCATTTTTTACAACAATGGTGTATTATACGCAATAGAACATTTGTTTGATAATGATTTTTGGAGGCATATTATGGCAGACAAACAGAAGGCACTCGAAACTGCGTTGCAGCAGATAGAAAAAACCTACGGCAAAGGAACAATCATGCGCCTCGGCGAAAATTCCGCGATGAATGTTGAGGCGATTTCAACGGGTTCGGTCGGGCTCGATGTCGCAACGGGCATCGGCGGTCTTCCCAGAGGCAGAATAGTTGAGATTTACGGCCCCGAATCCTCGGGTAAAACAACCCTCGCCCTTTCGGTCATCGCCCAGGCGCAGAAGGCGGGCGGCGACGCGGCGTTCATCGACGCCGAGCACGCTCTTGACCCTCTCTACGCCTCCAACCTCGGCGTGGATATAGATTCCCTCCTCGTCTCCCAGCCGGACAACGGCGAGCAGGCGCTTGAAATAGCCGAGGCGCTCATCCGCTCGGGCGCTCTCGATGTTGTGGTAATCGACTCCGTGGCCGCCCTTGTTCCCAAGGCGGAAATCGAGGGCGAAATGGGCGATTCCTCCGTAGGCGTTCACGCCCGGCTTATGTCGAAGGCGCTGCGCAAGCTCGCGGGCGCTCTCTCAAAGTCAAATACAATCCTTATATTTATAAACCAGCTTCGTGAAAAGGTCGGCGTCATCTACGGCAATCCCGAGGTCACAACCGGCGGCAGAGCGCTCAAATTCTTCTCGTCAATCCGTATTGACGTGCGCAGAATCGAGAGTCTCAAAGGCACGGGCGGCGAAATCATCGGCAACCGCACCCGCTGCAAGATAGTAAAGAACAAGGTCGCTCCTCCCTTCAAGGAGGCGGAGTTCGACATCCTCTACGGCAAGGGCATTTCCAAATACGGCGAGCTTGTCGATATGGGCGTTAAATTCGGCATTCTTCAGAGAAGCGGCGCCTGGTTCAGCTACGGCGATATGCGCCTCGGTCAGGGCAGGGACAACACAAGGGAACTCTTCGCGAACAATCCCGAGCTTGCCGCCGAGATAGAGGAGAAGATTTTCTCTTCAATCAAAGCCGAACGCGAGGCGAAAATGGCAAAGAAAGCCGAGCCCGAAGCGGAGGCACAGCCCGCCGCGAAGCCCGTTCCCACCACAAGGAATGTCGCAAGGGCGAAACTCGACATTGTTGTTGACGACGACGAATAATAATGAAAATCACTTTTGTTACCGGCGGGAGAGGGAAGGTCACCGTTTTTGCGGACGGTGAAAGAATAGCCCCCGTGGATGAGGAGTTCGCTCTCTCCTGCGGTTATAAAGACGGCGACGAAATTGACGGAGCACAGCTTGCTGCCTTCCTGGAGGCGGTGCGTCTGCGCTCCGCTTTTTTGGGAGCCATGCGCATTCTTTCGGGGCGCGACCACGGCAAAAAGGAACTCGAGAACAAGCTTGTTTCAAAGGGTCACTCCCGCGAGAGCGCCTCAAAAACCTGCGACCTGCTTGAGGAAAAGGGCTATCTTGACGATTCCGCCTACGCCCTCTCGCTGGCAAAACGGCTTTATGAAAGCAAGGGCTTTTCATCGCGGCGCATAAAATCCGAGCTTCTTCAGAAGGGAATTTCAAGAGAAAACGCGGATTACGCCTGCGAAAATATTGACATTGAGCCCGTTTCGCGTATTATAGAATTACTGAATACAAAATTCAGGAACAAGCTCGGCACGGAGAAGGGAAACAAACAGGTGTTCTCAGCCCTTCTGCGTATGGGCTACTCATATTCCGACATACGCTCGGCAATGAATCAGGCGGATATCTCAATCGGGGAGGATTGATTATGCATAAAATTTCAATGATTTCACTCGGCTGCCCCAAAAATCAGGTTGACGCCGAAAGAATGCTCGCGAAACTTGACGCCGCGGGCTATGAAATCGGCGACATCTACGAGGGTGTTGAGGCGGTTATAATCAACACCTGCGGCTTCATTGACGCCGCCAAGGAAGAGGCGATTGAAAACATTCTCGATATGGCGGAACTCAAAAAAGAGGGGCTCGTCGGTAAAATAATTGTCACGGGCTGCCTCGCCCAGCGCCATAAGGAGGAGGTTCTCAGCGAAATTCCCGAAATCGATGCTGTTGTGGGCATAGGCGCGAACGAAAGCATTGCCGATATTGTCGGCTCCCTTCTCGGAGAGGCGGCTGAAGATATGCCCGAAAACGAGGCGGGAGAGGGAAGCGGTGCCTACTGCGCCTTCCCCGATGTAAACGGCTTGCCTCTTACGGGCGAGCGGCTGCTCACAACGCCCGAATACTGGTCCTATCTCAAAATCGCCGACGGCTGCTCAAACCGCTGTTCCTACTGCACAATTCCCTATATCCGCGGCAATTACAGAAGCGTGCCGATGGAAACTCTTATTGAGGAAGCGAAAGCCCTCGCTCAGTCGGGCACAAAGGAGCTTATTCTCATAGCGCAGGACACCACCAACTACGGCATGGACCTTTACGGCGAACTCAAACTGCCCGAACTGCTCAATTCCCTGTGTGAAATAGAGGGCATTGAATGGATAAGAATGCTTTACTGCTACCCCGACAAAATCACCGATGAACTGCTGGATGTTATGGCAAAGCAGCAGAAGGTGTTAAATTATATCGACCTTCCCTTACAGCACGCCGACAACCGCATTTTAAAGGCGATGAACAGGCGCGGCTCGCGTGAGGAATACACAGAGCTTATAGCGAAAATAAGGGGGGTTCTTCCCGACTGCGTAATCCGCACAACCTTCATAACCGGCTTCCCGGGCGAGGGTGAGGAGGAGTTTGAAAACCTCGCTGAATTCGTCAACGAAATCGAGTTTGACCGCCTCGGCTGCTTCGCCTTTTCGCCTCAGGAGGGCACTCCCGCTTTCGATATGGAGGGAGCGGTTGACGAGCAGGTAAAAGCCGACCGCGGCGAAATTATAATGAACGACCAGCTCGAAATAGTCACCCTCAAAAACAGCGAGCGCGTGGGTAAAATCTATCGCGTGCTGGTTGAGGATTACGACCCTTACACCGACAGTTATTCGGGCAGAACCTATATGGACGCCCCCGAGATTGACGGCAAAATCGACTTCACAACGGGCGCGGAATACAAGCCCGGCGATTTCGCGGAAGTTGAGGTAATCGGCGTAAACGATTACGATTTAATCGGCAGAGATATCAAATATCTTTAATGATTAACCAAGATATTATTTTTTAATTAATTATATTGACAAATGCTCCGCCCGTGTTTATAATAAAGCACTGCAATTCAATAATTATGCAATGGTCGGGAAGAGTAGCATTGCAGACGGTCACAAGAGAGGGCGCCGTATTGCTGAGAGGCGCCTTGGCAACAGCTTTGTGAAGTGCGCCCGGCGGCACACGGGGGGAACTGAGTATCTCCGTGCGGCAGGCACCGTTATCGGCCCTATGAGTTATAAATTGGAGTGGAACCGCGTAATTACGCCTCCGGTGCTTTTGCATCGGAGGCTTTTTATTGCAAAATCCCGAAAGAGGTAACAATATGTTCAAACAGTTAAAAGAAGACATCGCCTGCGTAAAATCGCGCGATCCGGCGGCAAGGAGCGTTTTTGAAATTCTTTTCCTTTACCCCGGACTCAAGGCAATCAGAATGCACAGAAAAGCATACTGGTTTTATAACCACGGCTTCTATTTCATCGCAAGGTGGATATCCCAGCGCGCCTCGCGCAGAACGGGCATTGAGATTCACCCCGCCGCGCAGATAGGCAAAAGATTTTTCATCGACCACGGCACGGGCGTTGTCATAGGCGAAACAACAATTATCGGCGACGATGTTACGCTCTATCAGGGCGTCACTCTCGGCGGCACGGGCAAGGATACGGGCAAACGCCACCCGACCATAGGCAACAATGTTATGATTGGCTCGGGCGCGAAGGTGCTCGGCCCTATCACCATAGGCGACAACTGCCGTGTGGGCGCGGGAGCCGTCGTTGTTACGGACATACCCGAAAACAGCACGGCAATAGGCATTCCCGCGAGGGCGGTCAGACGCGACGGAGTAAGGGTTTTCGACTATCTTGACCAGATTCATATCCCCGACCCGATCGCGATTGAGATTTCACGAATAGACAGCGAAATAGACGAACTGAAAAAATCACTGGAGTCAAAGGAGAAGAGCGATGAAAATATTTAACACCCTCACAAGGCAGAAAGAGGAATTCAAGCCCATAACACCCGGCCGGGCGAAAATCTACGCGTGCGGTCCCACGGTCTATAACTTCATCCACATCGGCAACGCGCGCCCCATCTGCGTTTTCGACACCCTGCGCAGATATCTCGAATACAGAGGCTATAAAGTGACATTCGTGCAGAATTTCACCGATGTTGACGACAAAATCATCCGCAAGGCAAACGAAGAGGGCGTCGATTACACCGAAATCACCGAAAAATACATAAAGGAATTCTGGACCGATGTCAAAGGTCTCAATTTCAGGGAGGCGGACATCCACCCGAAGGCGACCGAAAACATTGAGAAGATTATAGAAATAGTTTCGGGCCTTGTCGAGAAGGGCTACGCCTACGAGGTTGACGGCGATGTATATTTCAGCCCCGCTAAGTTTGAGGGCTACGGCAAACTTTCACACCAGCCGCTTGAGGACCTGCAGGCGGGCGCGAGAATTATGGTGGGCGAAGTCAAGCGCGAGCCGATGGATTTCGCTCTCTGGAAGGCGGCGAAGCCCGGCGAGCCCTATTGGGATTCACCCTGGGGCAAGGGCAGACCCGGCTGGCATATCGAGTGCTCCGCTATGGTCAACAGATTCCTCGGCGACACCATCGACATACACTGCGGCGGTCAGGATCTTATTTTTCCCCACCACGAAAACGAGATTGCCCAGAGCGAATGCTACACAGGAAGACCTTTCGCCAATTACTGGATGCACAACGGCTTTATAACGGTTGACAATGTTAAGATGGCGAAAAGCGCGGGCAACTTCTTCACCGTTCGCGATGTTGCCGAAAAATTCGGTTACGAGCCGATACGCCTGCTTATGATTTCAACCCAGTACCGCAGCCCCATTAACTACAGTTTTGACGCCATAGAGCAGTGCAGGGCATCGCTCACACGCCTTTATAACTGCCGCGACGGTCTCGACTTTGAACTCGCGAACGCCCCTCACGGCGAAATAAACGGCGAGCTTGAAAAAGCGCTCAACCTGCGCAGGGAGCAGTTCATTGAAGCGATGGACGACGACCTCAACACCGCCGCCGCGCTCGGCACCGTGTTCGATATGGTAAGGGATATAAACTCCGCCGTTGTAGGCAAGGGCGAAACAGCAGAAACAATCGAGTTAGCCGCGAAGATTTTCGATGAACTGACCGGCGTGCTCGGGCTTGTCTATAACCGTAAGGCGGAAACCCTCGATTCCGACATCGACGCCATGATTGAGGCGCGCGCGAACGCCCGCAAGGAGAAAAACTGGGCGGAGGCGGACCGCATCCGCGACGAGTTAAAGGCGATGGGCATAGTGCTCGAGGACACCCCCCAGGGCGTAAAATGGCACAGGGAATAATAAAATAATTAAATAATAAGAAAATTATAAGGGATTTCGGCAAAAAAACTCTTGCATTGCCGGAATCCCTGTGATATAATTCTACAGCAAAACGCACGCAGTGTTATTTTTAGCGTATGTGCGGCGTGACGAACCGTTGCGCTATCAGGCATTGCGGTGGGGCGGCAGAACCGCCTTAAACAAAAGGAGGAAAAAACAATGTCAGTAGTTTCAATGAAACAGTTACTCGAAGCCGGCGTCCATTTCGGACACCAGACCAGAAGATGGAACCCCAAAATGGCGGAATACATCTTCACTGAGCGCAATGGTATTTATATCATTGACCTTCAGAAAACCGTCAAAAAACTCGAAGAGGCTTATATGTTCATCCGTGACATATCTGCCGAAGGCGGCGAAGTTCTTTTCGTCGGCACAAAGAAACAGGCTCAGGAATCCGTCAAGGAAGAAGCAATCCGCTGCGGTATGCCCTATGTAAATGCACGCTGGCTCGGCGGTATGCTCACAAACTTCAACACCATTCAGCGCAGAGTAAAGAGACTTGCTCAGCTCAAAACAATGGAATCCGACGGAACATTCAACCTTCTTCCCAAAAAGGAAGTCATCAAGCTTCAGCTCGAAATAGAGAAGCTTGAAAAGTTCATGGGCGGTATTACCGAGATGAAGAAGCAGCCCGCCGCAATGTTCATCGTTGACCCCCGCAAGGAAAGAATCGCGGTTCTCGAAGCGAAGAAACTCGGTATCCCCATCGTAGGTATTGTTGACACCAACTGCGACCCCGACGAGGTCGATTATGTAATCCCCGGTAACGACGACGCCATCCGCGCGGTCAAACTTATCGCAGGCGCAATGGCAGACGCTGTTATCGAAGGCAGACAGGGCGAGTCATCCGCTCCCGCGGCAGCAGCCGAGGCAGAGGCGGAAGCTCCCGCAGAAGCAGCAGAGGAGGAATAATAAATGGCATTCACAGCTAAAGACGTTCAGGCTCTCAGAGAAAAGACCAATGTCGGCATGATGGACTGCAAAAAAGCCCTCACGGAAGCCGACGGCGATATGGATAAAGCGATTGAAATTCTCCGCGAAAAAGGTCTCGCTTCGGCAGCCAAAAAGGCAAGCCGTGTTGCGGCTGAAGGCGTAGTTGTCGCTTACACAGACGCAAACGCGTCCGCTCTTGTTGAAGTTAACTGCGAAACCGACTTCGTAGGCAAGAACCCCGAGTTCGTAGCCCTCGCGAAGCAGATCGCGAAGACTGTTGTTGAAAAGAACCCCGCCGATCTCGACGCTCTTAACGCAACAACAATTTCCGACGGCAGCGTATCCGTTGCCGACGCGGTTCAGGAGCTCTTCCTCAAAATCCGCGAGAATATGAAGGTCCGCCGTTTCGTCCGCATCGAGGGCACAGCGGTTTCCTACATCCACGCGGGCGGCTCCGTAGGCGTTCTTGTTGAGTTCGACACCGACGCCGACACAGACTCAGCCGAGTTTATCGAAATGGGCAAGAATATCGCCATGCAGGTAGCGGCTATGAGCCCCGAATACCTCAGCAAAGACGACATCTCAGCTGCAGAGCTTGAGAATATGAAGAAAATCACCGTTGAGAGCGCTCTCAACAAGCCCGATTCCCTTCCCAAGCCCATCCTTATGGATGTTATCTCAAAAACAATTGAGGCAGGCAAGTGGGATCAGAAGGATATCGACGCTTATGAGGCGGAGAAGAACAACAAGTTCCTCTTCAACTTCCTTTCAAAGGAAGCGATTGCCGCTCTTGCGGAAACAGCGGTTGCAGGCAAAGAAGGCTATGCCGCAAACCCGATTTTCGGCAAACTTACAGACGGCAGAATCTCAAAGCAGATTAAAGAAATCTGCCTCCTTGAGCAGGCGTTCGTCCGCTCCGATATCTTCGAAGGCAGCGTAGGCGGCTATGTAGCCAAGGTTGCCAAGGATACCGGCAAGAACATCGCTATCAAGGGCTTCACCCGTTTCGCAAAGGGCGAAGGCATTGAAAAGAAAGCCGACGACTTCGCTTCCGAAGTTGCGGGTATGATCAAATAAGATAATAAAAAAACCGTGGGCTGATGCGTATAAGCATCAGCCCATTTTTTATATATTCCGAATTGCTGCCGTTACAGACTGCCGAGATAAGCGGTGAAGGTTATTTCTTCCGGGGTACTTAACCCGGCTTTGATATATCCCCTGTGCTTTTCGCATATTCCGCGAGCTATGGAAAGCCCCAGCCCGAAGCCGCCGCTCTCCGCGCTCCTTGCTTTGTCGGCGCGGTAGAAACGGTCAAACAGTCTGGGCAGTTCTTCCTCGTCGATGTTTTCGCATCTGTTGGAAACCTCTATAAGCACGCCTTTTTTATGCTTTTTTGCCGAGAAGGTAATATCGCTTCCCTCCGGCGCGTATCTGAGAGCGTTGTCGAGAAGAATCGAAACAAGCTGCCTTACCGAAAACTCATCCCCGCAAAAATCCATACCCTCTTCTATATCAGAGCGCACGGGCTTTTTTTCCGCAAGGTCGGAAAACGAGCCGACCGTCTCGGACAAAACGCCGCTTATATCAAACCTGTTTTTCACAGGCGCGTGCTCCTCGTCCGATTTGGAGAGCGTTACAAGGGAGTTCACAAGGTTTCTGAGCTTTTCAGTCTGTGAAACCGCCTTGTCAATCCATTTCTGTTTGCCGACCTCCATTTCAAGAACGCTCAGACAGGTGTTTATTACCGTTATGGGCGTTTTCAGTTCGTGACCGGCATCGGTTATAAATTGTTTCTGCCTTATGTCGCTTTCAATAACGGGCTTCATAGCCCTGCCTGAAAACAAAACTATAATAAAGCAGATAAGCCCTATGCAGATAACCGTGACCGCCGCGGAAACAGCGGCAAGGTTTCTGATTGAATCCGTTTCTTTGTGGCAGTCAAGAAAAACTGCCGTAAAACCGCCGTCCGACTGTTTCTCAACCTTAAACCTGTAGCCGGAGACGTATCCGTAGCCCTCACCGTGCCGCAGAGCCGCCGCCGCGTATCCGTCAATATCCTCATCCTCAACAGCCGCGATTTTGTCAAGATTATAATCGGTAACACTGCCGTTCTTATCGCAGTTTATAACAAAAAAGCGTGTCTGGAAGGGCGCTTCCTTTTCGAACCGTTTTTCATCCGCGCGCATACCGGGGCGGAACCCGTTCTGTTCGGGGCTGCGGCTTTCTTCAGGCTCCGGCATAGTTCCGCGGTTTTGCAGAATTATATCCGTGGTTTTATTTAAATCCGAGGTGATTCTTATTAAATTTACAATGTTGACTCCGGCGCACAGAAGAATCATTACCGAGGTTACCGCGGCAATGGAAATAAGTATAAACTTTTTTCTTAACCGTTTAATCATTCTCCGCCTCCAGAACATAACCGAGCCCGCGGTTGGCGTGAACCGTGACCTTCGAGCCGATTGACCTGAGCTTTTTCCGCAGGTTGGAAATGTGAACCCACACAACGTTTATTTCGGCGTCCGAGTCCCAGCTCCAGACTTTTTCCATTATTCTGTCGGCTGAAAACACCGTTCCGGGCGAGTGCATAAGCAGCTCGAGAACCTGAAACTCACGCCCGCTGAGTCTGACTGATTTTCCCGTCGAACATTTAAGAATATCGCCTGACGGGTTGAGCGATAAATCGCCGTAAGCCAGAACGGAAGGGCGGTAGTCCTCGCGCCTTCTGAGCATTGCCCGCACACGGCTGAGAAGCTCGTCCGTGTCAAAGGGCTTGGGCAGGTAATCGTCCGCGCCAGTGTCAAAGCCTGTTATCCTGTCATCTTTTTCCGCTTTCGCGGTGAGCATCATAACAGGGGTTTTGCAACCGTCGGAGCGTATGCGGCGAAGCACTTCAATACCGTCCATTTTCGGCATCATAATATCGAGTATAATTGCGTCATAGTCGTCCGCTCCCGCGTATTCGTAGGCGGAAAGCCCGTCGTTGACGGCGTCGACCGTGAACTGATTCTTTTCGAAAAAAGCTGTGAGGACTTCGGCAAGGTCCGGCTCGTCCTCGGCAATAAGCAGTTTCATTTATATCACCACCGCGGTAATTATATTATATTTCGCGGGCAAAATCAATGGTGTGACCGCCGCTTTTATTGAGGTTTAAAGCGCTTCGCCCGTCATATACTTGCTGCAGGTTATGTTGAGATTACCGTTTCTTGTACGGATTTCATCGAGAAATTCCTTGGGCATTTCGGGGCTTTTGAGCGATACGGTGTACTGCAGTTCAAACATTGTTCCCATATTTGTTGTTTTGACCTTTTCAAGTTCGGATTTGTTTGTGTAGCGGGTAAAAAGATCGTCAAAAATCCCGTCGTAATCGAGGTTTTCGGGAATTGTGATTTTGAGGGTGCGCAGGGAATTGTCTCTGTTGCCGAATTTAAGGGCGTTGAGCAGCAGCATGGCGGCTCCGACAATTACAAAGAATACCGCCGCCAGGGTGAGATATCCCATTCCCGTCGCAAGGCCGATTGCCATAGCCAGAAAAATCGCGCCTATTTCCTTTGCCGTACCGGGAGCGGAACGAAAACGCACAAGCGAGAAAGCGCCCGCCACGGCGACTCCCGCGCCTATGTTGCCGTTTACAAGCATAATCACCGTCTGTACCACCGCGGGCAGAAGGGCGAGCGTTACGGCGAAGCTCTGTGAACAGCGGTTTCTGAACATATAAACGGCCGAAGTGAGTATTCCCAGCACAAGCGACACCGCCGAGCACATCATAAAGGTTTTTATTGTTATATCAGAAGTGATTACGGAAGAAAAGTCAAATATTGATTCAAGCACTTAAAAGCATCTCCTTTTTTAAGACCTCGCGGCCGTTTTTCATTATTTTTGTTTTGTAGCAGGTTCCGTATTTTGAAAAGGAAACCGGAGTTATTTCAAGCCCGCTGAGCGCTCTGCACAGCCAAAGCGGGCAGGCGTCGGGTATTTTGATTTCCATAAGAATCAGACCGTTGTCAAGCAGCGGCAGACCGTCATCGCCCTCGCTTAAACTGAGCCGGTCAAGTCTGTAACGGATGTTTGTGTCAAAGGTCACGCGCAGTTCCGGGTCATCCCTTCCCTGAAAGGCCTCGCGGTCGTAGGCGATGAATGCCGCGGGCTCAGAACGGTAAAGGGACTGAAAATATTCAATCTCCCTGCCTATCTGGTTTATTTCCCCGCATTGTTCTCCGTTCTTGAGGAACGCCTGAACACGGCAGTTCTCCATTGAAACCCTTCTTTTGTAAACAACGCCGTCATACTTCTTTTTGAGCTCCACAAACACCCTGTCGTGCCCGCCGGGCACACCGTAGCTTCTCACACGCAGCTTTTCCTTGTAAACCGGTTTTTCGAGCGAAGCCCTGATTAGACTGTAATTATCGGTATCGTAATAAATATTACATAATGTATATTCGGCGTAGTCGTCCGGCTTTATGTGCGGGGCGGCTGTTTTTCTGAACGCCTCATACTGATTTTCTGTCAGAAAGTATTTCTTTTCATACCTTCTGAAACAGGTTCTTATCTGTTGCTGCATCGCGGCGCCTCCTTTCGTCTGACTAAAGTATAAACGCCCTTCTTAAAGAGAACCTAAAGGAAAAAACTTTTTTTCTTTAACTTCTCTTTAGGTTGACGGATTAAAATGCAGACAAATAAAAAACCGGCGGACGCCGGACAAGGAGGTTATATAAATGAAAAGAAAAAACATTGTTGTTGTGTCGGCGGTAATTATCGCGGTTTGCCTGATGCTCACGGGATGCCTTGCGAAAACGGCAACGGAAACAAGCGAAACCGGTTCCGCTTCAGTTCAGACCGCGGTGAGTGAGGCGGATGAAAAAAACGCCGTAAAGATTGCTCTGAAAGGCAATACCGCGGAGATATCGGGTGACGCGGCGGTATATGAGAACGGGAACATTTTAATCGGAAAAGGCGGAACATACTCAATAAGCGGGGAACTGACCGCGGGTAAAATAACCGTTGACGCTTCCGATGAAGATGTAATCCTTATTTTAAACGGCGCTGAAATCACCTCGACCGATTCCGCTGCAATCAATATTGTAAAGGCGGGCAGCGTTATTATAAGTGTAAAAGACGGCACACAGAACTCGCTGACCGACGCCGCTGTTTACGATTTTGACAACGCTTATTCCGACAAGGCGGAGGAGGAGCCGAATGCCTGCGTGTTCTCAAAATGCGATCTCACGGTTACGGGCGGAGGCAAGCTCACCGTGAACGGCAATTATTCAAACGGCATAAAGAGCAAGGACACCCTGACCGTTGAAAAGGCTGATATAACCGTAAACTGCAAAAATAGCGCGCTTACGGGGAATGACGCCGTTAAAGTAAACGGGAGCACCCTTGATTTAACCGCCGGAAGTGACGGTATTCATTCGAACGCCGATGTTGAAATCAATTCAGGCAGTATTACAATCAAAGCGGACGACGACGGTATTCACGCCGACAGCGGCGTTACCGTAAACGGCGGCACAATCGATGTAACCGCCCGCGAGGGTATTGAAGGAACGACCGTAACCGTAAACGACGGCAAAATCAGCATAAACGCCGGCGATGACGGAATCAACGCCGCTCAGAAGACGGAGGGCATAACTCCCGAGGTTGTAATAAACGGCGGCGAAATAAACATTACCATGGGCGCGGGAGATACGGACGCCATAGACGCGAACGGCAACATCACGATTAACGGCGGTAAAATAAACATTACCGGTCAGTCGGGCTTCGATTATGACGGCAAGGCGGAATTAAACGGCGGCGAGGTTTATTTAAACGGCGAAAAGATAACCGAAATCACAAATCAGTTCGGCGCGGGGCAGGGCGGCTTCGGTTTTGCTCCGCAGGGCGGCAGTCCCGGCTTCGGCAGGGGCGGAAACCGCGGCTTCGCTCCGGGGAATGAAAGCTTCCCCGAACCGCCTGAAGCACAGCCCGCGCAGGGCGCCGAGGCACAGAACACGGCGCAGGGCGCCTGATAATTTACGCTGCGTTCAGAAAAGGAACCCCCGGACACATAAAGTGCCCGGGGGCTGATATTTTTATTGTGTGAAGTTATATGCTCAGTATTCCGAAACTCTGAAGTATGCCCGACACGAGAATGGCGAAAATGAAAACGGGGGCAATCCACTTTACCATAGCGATATAGAACTTTTTCATTCCGAAAGGTCCGTTGAGTTCTATTTCGCTTATTACGGCGTCGGGCTTTATCACAAAGCCCACAAGCACGCAGGTAAGCATTCCCACAAGCGGAAGCATTACGCTGTTTGAAACAAAGTCGAGGAAGTCGAGAATATCGAAGCCGAGCAGCGTTACATCGCTCCATATTCCGAAGCCGAGCGAGCAGACCGTTCCGAGCGCGATACCGTAAACGGAAACGGCGAGCGTTGCCGCGGTGCGGCTTATTTTAAACTCGTCGATTATGCCGGCGACTATCGCTTCAAGAATTGACACGGAGCTTGTGAGAGCGGCGAAAAGAACGAGGAAGAAGAACAGGGCGCCGATTACTCTGCCCGCGGGCATTGCCGCGAAAACTTTCGGAAGGGTTATGAACATAAGCGAGGGACCTGATGAGAGGGCCGCCTCATCTCCGCCGGAGAAGCTGAAAACCGCGGGGATTATCATAAGACCGGCGAGCAGGGCTATCGCGGTGTCGAAAATTTCAATTTTATGGGCGGCTCCCGTTATCTTTTCTTCCTTTGAGAAGTAAGAGCCGTAGGTTATCATAATGCCCATGGCGAGCGACATCGAATAGAAAAGCTGACCGAGTGCCGCGAGCACGGTTTTGAAGCTCAGACGGCTGAAATCGGGCAGAAGATAGTAGCGCATTCCCGCCGCGGAGCCGGGTCTTGTAACAACAAACACCGAAAGGGCTATCGTGATTATGAGCAGCAGGGGCATAAGGACTTTGCTCAGGTTCTCAATTCCTCTGTTTACGCCGAAAAGCACCACAAGAACAGTTATGACGAGGAACACGAAGAACCATATAAGAGGATTTGCCGTTGATGATATATAATCGGTGAAATAGGAGTCTGTCGCCGCGTTCTCACCGGTAATCATAACCGTCGTGTATTTTGTCACCCAGCCGCCGATAAGGCAGTAGTAGGGGAAAATCAGCACGGGCACGAAGGTGGCGAGTTTGCCGAGCCACTTCCATTTTTTATTGAGAGCGCCGAAGGCGGAGAGGGGGCTTAACTGAGTTTTGCGCCCTATCGCGATTTCGGTAACCATCAGCACGGAGCCGAAGGTAAGCGCGAGGATGATATAAACAAGCAAAAAAATACCGCCGCCGTGTTTTGCGGCAAGATATGGGAATCTCCACAGGTTTCCGAGCCCGACCGCCGAGCCCGCCGCGGCAAGGATGAATCCCAGTTTGCCGCTGAATGTGTTTCGTTTTTCCAAAATTATACACCGCCTTCAAAATTGTACATTTAATTTATATCATATTCAGAATGATTTTTCAATGCAACTTGTGTTTAATTATTCTTTTACTACGCGCGTTAAATTGTATGTTTTTCCGAAAAGGAAAAGCGGGCGTTTCACGCCCGCGGATTTCACAGGTCAATTTCAACAAAGAATTTTTCAACCATCGCGCACGGGTGATATGAGAGTTTGGATTTGCGAAGCCCTTCATCGCCCGAATCGTCCTCGCGGTTTACATATTTAACCTTTTCGCCCGCATATTTTTCGAGGAACAGATGGGTCAGCACGGGGTAAACGCCGTCAAACGAGGTGTTCGCCTTCTCAATGTGAACGGTCAGCATATCACCGGTTATCTCGCCGCAGGAAAAGCCCGCGACCGCGCCGTCAACCTTGAGAATGCCCGTGAGAAAGCCGTATTTATCGAGGTTTTTAAGCACATCAAGCACGGCCTTTGTCTCTTCACTCGCCTGTTCGCTGTCCTTCGATTCGGCGCGTTTTTCGGCAAGAAGCGCGCAGGCGTCAATATCCTCAGCCGTGATTTCACCGAAGGTGTAACCGGGATAAAGACGGCTGAACTTGTTTATGTGATTTCGCTGTGCCGAGTATTTTTTACCTGTCAGGTTTTTAATCATATCCGCCTCATACAGATAGTCCGCCCACATATCCTCGGCGTAGTATCTGCATTCGGGGTAAACGCTTTTGATTTTTTCAATCATCTCTTTCTCTACGGAATAAAAGTGCATGGGCTTTCCCGTTTCGCGGCAGTGGTTTTCAATTTCGCGCACGGCCTCTTCAAAATACTCCGAGTGGGGCAGCAGAAACGCCTCTTTTCCGCCGTCATACCCGAGCGAGAAAACAAGGGCGTCGCCGCACACGGCATACTTCATATCGTAAAAATCGCGCCACATATAGATTATGCCGGTTGTGTAGTCGCTGGAATGTGACGCGCAGCGATCGAAATATCCGCGCACGGTTTCAATATCTTCAAATGTAACTTTTTTAAAGCTGAGCATAAAATCTCCGTTATTATTTATTCTGTTACGGCAATTTTACCTTTTATTCCGCGCAAGGTCAATAATATAAAACTAAATTAGTCTAAATCAACAAAAAATCTTGAAAGACAATACCTGTTCTGTTATCATATTTATATAAAAGAAAACGGAGGAGAGCAATGAAACTGCCGTATATCTTATCACCACACCTCTCAAGAAAAAGCACCTTTTTCCCTCTTGATTGCAAAGAAGCGCCCGAAGCGCTTTTCACCACTCACGCCGCCGCGCCCGATTTCAAGGATTTTCCTCTTCCTCTGCCCTCAAAAAAGAGCGATTACACCTGCAGCACCGTGACCGATGACGGCGCCGTCTGGACGGGGGCTTCAAACGGAGTAACAAGGGCGTGCCTCAGTGAGAAAAACAAACTTGACAGGGTTATGTTTTTCAGTTTTGAAAGGGATCTGCCCGACAACGATGTCAGGAACATCTGCTCGGACGGCAACTCCGTGTGGGTGCTCACGGCTAAGGGCGTCACACATATAGAACTTATTATGCTCACCGCTGAGGAGAGGGCGGATATTCTGCTTGAGGAGACCCTGAGAATAGTCGACCGCAGGGGAATGGTCAGCCAGAAGCATCTGGCGGAGCGCGGAGACCTTGATTCGTTCCTGCCGCACGGTCACTCCGACAACGACGGCGGCTTTACCGCGGTTTTCGCCTCGGGCGAAATTTTCCGTTACGCCGTGCTCAAAAAAGAAAAAGGCGCCGATCACCCCGATACACTCTCTGCCAAAGAGGTTGCCGTAAGGGCTGTTGAGGCGGTGCTTCTGCTTATGTATATTCACGGCAGGGGCGACGGCTTTGTGGCGAGAACCTATCTCTGCGCCGACGAGCCCGTGCCAGATGACGGTCTGTTTTTCAGAAAACAGGGCGGCAGGGCGACCTGCCTTGAAACAAGCGATTCAAAAGCGAGGGGAATCGTCGGGCTCACGGTTGACGCCTCCTCGCCCGTACCGGAGCGCCTCGCTAAGCTTTACAAAGACCTCGGTTATACCGACGACGACATAATCTACAAAGCCGACACAAGCAGCGACGAAATTACACTCGAGTTTGTAATGATGTGGCTCTGGTGCCGCCTTATGCGCGATGCCGACCCCGAACTTACCTCGCTTGTGATTGAGAGCGCGAAAAATATTGTAAATCACATTATAGACAACAGATTCCGCCTGACCGACGCCACGGGCGAGAGCACAACCTGGGCGAGGTGGTATCCCGAATATTTCGTCACCGAGGACGGCTGGGACGACGCCTGCCTCAATTCCGCCCAGATGCTTATGTATTTAAACGCCGTTATGGATATGACGGGCGAGGAGGGCAGATGGCAGGAGACGAAGGATTATCTGCTCTCGCTCGGTTACGCGGACCTCGGACCGAAGCATTTTGACCGCCATACAGCCGTGTGCGACGCGGGGGATGAGGATTTCATTGAAAACATAATGTACGGCGACCATATGCTCGCGACCGCCGCCTTTTATATCCTCTGCCGCACCGAAAAGGATGAAAACCTGCTTTCAACATACCGCAAGGCGTTTTCCACCTGGCGCTTCTCGATTGCGCGCGAGTTCAACCCCACCTACGATTTTCCGTATCTCGCCGCCTGCCCCGGTGAGGAACTCGATATGGAGCGCATAGCCGTATATTTTGAGCGCTCGAATATCAGCCGCCTCGCGAGCGAGGTGAGCCTTGTGGGCAGGCACGATGTGCCCGTCAAAAAGTACCGCGCTGGCTATAAGGAGAGCGGATATGTTCTGCCGCCCGATGAGAGATTTATTTCAAAGGTTGACCGCAATCCGCTTCAGTACAAAAACGAGGACAGCAGCGGAGCAATGTGCGTTGAAAGCTGTTACTACTACACGCTTGCCTACTGGATGGGCAGATTCTACGGCTTTATAGAATGAGGTGAAACTTATGAAAAGAAACATTCACTTGATAGGCAACGCCCATCTTGACCCCATCTGGCTCTGGCGCTGGCAGGAGGGCTGCGGAGAGGTTCTTCAGACCTTCCGCTCCGCCGTTGACCGCCTCAATGAGTATGACGATTTTATATTCACCTGTTCGTCTGCCGCCTATTACAAATGGGTTGAGGACACCGACCCCGCCCTGTTCGCTCAGATAAAGGAACTTGTTAAAGCCGGCAGATGGGTGCCCGTCAACGGCTGGTGGATTCAGCCGGACTGCAATATGCCCTCGGGCGAGAGCTTTGCCCGCCAGGCGCTCTACAGCCAGCTTTACTATTACGAAAAATTCGGCAGAATCTGCAAAACGGGCTACAATGTGGATTCCTTCGGCCACAGCAGAATGCTTCCGCAGTTAATAAGAAAAAGCGGAATGAAATACTATGTGATGATGCGCCCCGACCTCACCGAGAACCCGTCTGTTCCCTCGCCTCTCTTCTGGTGGCATTCGCCCGACGGCTCAAACGTGCTTACATATCGCATACCTAACGGCTATGCCCGCGACGGCGTAAAAAGCATTGACGAAGCGGTTGAATTTATGGAAGATACCGCTTTGAAATGCGGGTCGGATGTTATGCTGTTTTACGGCGTGGGCAACCACGGCGGCGGCCCCACCAAGGGCGATATAGAGCATCTCATCTCGTTGAAGGAAAAAGACGGCGACACGGGAATAAAATTCTCGTCACCCGATGAATACTTTGAAACTCTTGTAAGAAGCGGAATTGACGCCCCCGTATGGGAGGACGATCTCCAGCACCATGCGAGCGGATGTTATTCGGCAACCTCGCTTGTAAAGGGCTTGAACCGCAAGGCGGAGGCGTGGCTTCAGAGCGCGGAAAAATGGAACACCGTTGTTTCAAAACTCTTTGACCGCCCCGCCAGAACCGCGGAATTTGCGGACGCCTGGCGCAAGGTCTGCTTTAACCAGTTCCACGACATTCTCTGCGGCTGCTCGATTATGGAGGCGTATGACGATGTGCGCGACAGCGAGGGCTACGCCATGACCGTTGCCGCCGAGGCGGAAAACAACGCCTTCCTCACAATAGCGGGCAGAATCGACACCTGGCTCGACGGAGTGTCGGACACTGTGACCTGCCGTGAACGCCACCATTTCCACAACGAAAAATATCCCCGTCCCGTGGTGGTTTTCAACCACAATTCATTCGACGCCGAAGTGCCCGTGCGCACATATCACCCCTCGTCGAAGGTGGTAAACAGCAAGAACGAGGAGGTGCTTTTCCAGAATGTGCGCTCCTCACGATCAAACGATTCTCACAAGGATACCGTGTTTATCGCGAAGGTGCCCGCTCTCGGCTATTCTCTCTACTGGCTTTACTGGTGTACCGATGATTCCGCCGACGAGCCGACAATCGACAGCGATGTTTTTGCAAGCGACGGCGGTGAAATAACCATAGGCAACGGAAAACTTACGGTAAAATTCAGCAAATCAAACGGCGCCGTATCGTCAATCAAATCGGCTGACGGTCGTGAGTTTTCGGGCGCAGACAACTTCTGCCTGCCCACGGTTTACAACAACGAAAAGCCCGACACCTGGGCGCACGGCATTTTCAAGTTCGATGAAAAACTCGGCGATATGAACTTAAAGTCAATCGAACTCGTTGAAAGCGGAAAACTCAGGAGTGTAGTCAGAACAAAGCACACTTACGGCAACTCGATTATCACTCAGGATTTCATTCTCTCGGCGGGAATGGATTATATCCGCGTGAAGGCGAAGGCAATCTGGCAGGAGCCGCTGACAATTCTCAAAATACCGTTTCCCGTAAAAGGAACAGACTGTATCTCAACCTACGAAGTGCCCGCGGGGTTCATAAAACGCCCCTGCAACGGCGAGGAGGAGCCCGCTCTCAAATGGGCGGATATTTCGCTTGATGACAACGGCAGATACGGCGTAACCGTTTTGACCGACTCAAAATACAGTTATTCCTGCCCCGAAAACGAGTTACGGCTCACGGCGATCCGCAATTCTATTTTCGCCGACCACTATTCAAACCGTCCGCCCGCCGATTTCAACTACTGCGACGAGGGCGTTCAGCGCTTTGAATACGCAGTTTGCCCGCACACGGGGGATGTCGATGTCTGCCGCGCGGTCAGACTCGGCGAACTGTTCCTCAACAGACCCGTCGCCGTGCCCTGCGGTTACCAGAAGGGCAGCCTGCCTCCCGGGATGAGTTTTATCACGGTCGATGTGCCGGATGTTCTCGTTACAGCGGTCAAGTTCTGCGAGGACGGTTCGGGCGACGCCGTTATCCGCGCGCGTGAGACCTCGGGCAAAGCCGTGCGCGCGATGATAAAATGCGATATGCTCGAAGCGGCGTTTTACAGCGATTATTACCCGCTCGAAATCAAAACTTTCCGCGTTGACAAAGACGGCTATGTAACCGAGACGGATTTCCTCGAGGACATTCCCGCAAACGCATAAAAATCTCATATTATTTATAAATATACTATTGCAATAATTAAAGATATATGCTATAATCCATATAATAAATCTTTAAGCGGATCCCGTGAGGTCGGCAAGATTGAGCGATAGTATTATGAGTGTACTGTGCCTTGCCGCGTCATACGGCAAGGCATTTTTCAAAAAAGGAGGCAGGTTATGTCAGGCGCAATCAGAAATCCGGAAAACCGCAAAGACGCATTTCTTGCTTCTCCCGCCTCAAAAATGATTTCCGATGAAATTATCTCCCGTGTTGTTACGGGTGAATATATTGTCTTTACCGGCTTTTGCGATGTGCATGTGCATTTTCGTGAGCCGGGTTTTTCTTATAAAGAGACAATTTATTCCGGCTCCCGCGCGGCGGCTTCGGGCGGATATACGGCGGTTTGCACAATGCCGAACTTAAACCCCGTGCCCGACAGCGTTGAGCATATTAAAGAACAGCTTGATATTATTGAAAGAGACGCCGCCGTAAATGTTCTTCCCTACGCCGCCATAACCGTCGGCGAAAAAGGTGAAGAACTGGTTGATATCGAAGCCCTCGCCCCGTACGCCGTCGCTTTTTCCGATGACGGCAGAGGAGTACAGAGTGAGGAAATGATGCGCTCGGCAATGCTGCGGGCAAAGGCGGCGGGCAAAATGATTGTTGCCCACTGCGAGGTAAACTCCCTTTTAAACGGCGGATATATCCACGACGGCGCCTATGCCGAAGCGCACGGTCACAGGGGAATATGCAGCGAGAGCGAATGGGCGCAGATTGAAAGGGATGTGCGCCTCTCGGAGGAGACGGGCTGCGCCTACCATGTCTGCCACATATCCTGCAAAGAGAGCGTGGATATAATCCGTAAGGCGAAGGCGAGGGGAGTGAATGTAACCTGCGAAACAGCTCCCCACTACCTGACTCTCGACGACTCCTGCCTTAAAGAGGAGGGCAGGTTCAAAATGAATCCTCCCTTGCGCTCAGGCGAAGACAGGCAGGCGCTTATTGAAGGAGTGCTCGACGGCACAATAGACGCTATAGCCACCGACCACGCTCCCCACAGCGCTCAGGAAAAATCGAGGGGACTCGAAAAGAGTCTTTTCGGAATAACGGGCATAGAAATCGCCTTCCCGGTGCTTTACACAAAACTCGTAAAAACGGGAATCATCCCGCTTGAAACAATAATAAAATGCTTAACTGAAAACCCTCGCGGGCGTTTCGGCATTGACGGCAGTGATGACTTCTGCGTGTGGGATCCCGGCGCCTCGTTCACGGTAAACCCGGCGGACTTCATTTCGAAGGGTAAGTCAACGCCGTTTGAGGGCGAAGAACTCTTCGGAAGATGCGTTCTCACGGTCTGCGGCGGCAAGGTTGTTTATAAATAATTTTCATATATTTCGGAGGCAGTTATGGCAAAAAGAACAGATGTAAAAAAAGTGCTTATCATCGGCTCGGGTCCGATAGTCATCGGCCAGGCGGCGGAGTTTGACTACGCCGGAACACAGGCGTGCCTCGCCTTAAAAGAGGAGGGTTACAAGGTCATCCTCGTAAACTCCAACCCGGCTACTATCATGACCGACACCACCATAGCCGACAAGGTCTATATGGAGCCGCTTACGGTCGAATACATAGCAAAGATTCTCCGCTATGAGCGCCCGGACGCCATTGTTCCCGGCATAGGCGGTCAGACAGGTCTTAACATAGCCGTTGAACTCGAAAGAAAGGGCATACTCAAGGAATGCGGAGTCGAGCTTCTCGGCACGCCCTCCCGCTCAATTGAAAGGGCGGAGGACCGCGAACTGTTCAAGGAGATGTGCACAAGCATCGGCGAGCCCGTAATCCCCTCGGAAATAACCTACAGTCTTGACGAGGCGAAAGAGGCGGCAAAAAGAATCGGTTATCCCGTTGTTCTGCGCCCGGCGTTCACACTCGGCGGCACCGGCGGCGGCTTTGCCGACAACGAGGAGGAACTTACAGAGGTGGGCGTAAACGCCTTCCGCTTATCTCCCGTTCATCAGGTGCTCATTGAAAAGAGCGTCAAGGGCTATAAAGAAATAGAGTTCGAGGTTATGCGCGATTCAAACGACCACGCCATAACAATCTGCGGTATGGAAAACGTTGACCCCGTCGGCGTTCATACGGGCGATTCCATAGTTGTAGCCCCCATTCTCTCACTCAACGATCACGACCTGAAAATGCTGAACGACAGCGCCATAAAAATCATCAAGGAGCTGGGCGTTGAAGGCGGCTGCAATGTGCAGTTCGCGTTAAATCCCAATTCCAGCGAGTATTTCCTTATCGAAGTAAACCCCAGAGTTTCCCGCTCCTCCGCCCTCGCTTCCAAGGCGAGCGGCTACCCCATAGCGAGAGTCACCGCCAAAATCGCTCTCGGTATGGCGCTCGAGGATATCCCCGTTGCGGGCGGCACGGCGGCAATCGAGCCCTCGCTCGACTATATAGTCGCCAAATTTCCGCGATTCCCGTTTGACAAGTTCTCAACCGCTCCCAACATTCTGGGAACCCAGATGAAGGCGACAGGCGAGGTTATGGGCATCGGCTCCTCACTCGAGGAATGTATGCTCAAATCCGTGCGCTCGCTCGAAACGGGCGTGTGCCATTTCTACCTTCCCAAATTCGATTCCTACACAGACGCCGAACTGTTTGAATACATAAGCAAATTCAGGGATGACAATATCTTCGCAATAACCGAGCTTATCCGCAGGGGCGCGAGCATGGAAAAACTCCACGAGGTAACAATGATTACCGAAATGTTCCTCGAGTGCATAAAGCGCATTGTCGATATGGAGTACATCCTCAAGGATAAAACCGGCGACGAGCGTGTGCTGCGCGCCGCCAAAACAATGGGCTTTTCCGACAAATACATCGCCTCCCTCTGGGGCGTTGACGAGGTGGAAATCTACAACCGCCGCAAGTCGCTCGGCATAGTTCCCATTTTCAGAATGGTGGACACCCTCCACACCGGCAAATACATCGCCTATCTCTATTCATCCTACAGCGGCGAGAATATGTCGCGCCTTACCGACAAGCGCAAAATAGTCGTGCTCGGCGCAGGCCCGATAAGAATCGGTCAGGGCGTTGAATTCGACTATTCAACGGTTCACGCCGTGCAGACAATCAAGCGCGCGGGCTATGAGGCGATAATCATAAACAACAACCCCGAAACCGTCTCCACCGACTATACCACTGCCGACAAACTCTATTTCGAGCCCCTCACTCCCGAGGATGTAATGGCGATAATCGATTTTGAACAGCCCGAGGGCGTTATCGCCTCCCTCGGCGGTCAGACGGCTATAAACCTTGCCGAGCCGCTTATGAAGAGGGGAGTCAAAATAATCGGAACGGACTGCGACGCCATTGAGCGCGCGGAAAACCGCGACGCCTTTGAGCACCTGCTCATAGACCTCAACATACCCCAGCCCAAGGGCTGCGCCGTAACTAATATTGAGGACGGCGTAAAGGCGGCTGAGGATATCGGCTATCCCGTACTTGTGCGCCCCTCGTTCGTGCTCGGCGGCAGGGCTATGCAGGTGGTAGCCAACGAGCAGCAGTTAAGGCAGTATCTCAGAAGCGCCGTAGCGATTGACGAGGACAAGCCCGTGCTTGTTGACAAATACATAAGAGGCAAAGAGGTTGAGGTTGACGCCATCTGCGACGGCAGAAATATATTTGTGCCCGGCATTATGGAACTCGTTGAGCGCACAGGCGTTCACTCGGGCGACTCAATAAGCGTCTATCCCACCTTCAGCATCTCCGACAAGGTAAAGGGCACAATCCTCCAGTACGCAAAAAAACTCGGTCTCGGCATAGGTATAATCGGTCTTTACAACATCCAGTTTATCGTTGACCAGAACGACAATGTCTTCATTATCGAGGTCAATCCCCGCTCTTCGAGAACCGTTCCCTTCCTTTCAAAATCAACGGGCTACTCGCTCGCGGATATAGCGACCGATGTAATTCTCGGCAAATCCCTGCGCGAACAGGGCATTTTCGACATCTATCCCAAGGAGAAGGAGCGCCACTATGTAAAGGTGCCCGTGTTCTCCTTCAACAAAATAAAAGGTCTCGACGCCTACCTCTCACCCGAAATGAAATCGACGGGCGAGGCAATCGGCTATGATGACAAACTCAACAGGGCGCTGTTCAAGGCGCTTCAGGCGTCGGGCATTCAACTCGCCACAAGCGGTGTGGTGTTCGCGGCAATAGCCAATGAGGATAAAGAGGAGGCGCTTCCCCTCATCCGCCGCCTCTATAATCTCGGCTTCAACATTCAGGCAACCGAAGGCACCGCGGAATTCTTCAAGGAGAACGGAATCCGCACCCATGTGCTCGAAAAAATCAGCGACGGCAGCGACGAGATTCCCGAGGCGCTTCGCGAGGGCAAGATTGCCTATGTCATCAACACAAAGGCGATAGAATCCTCCGACCCCAACTCCGACGGCTTCAAAATCAGATGCCTCGCCGCAGAGAACAATGTGGCTATGTTCACCTCTCTCGACACGGTCAAGGTTCTTATCGACGTGCTTGAGGAAATTACAATCACAGTTTCAACAATAGATTCCTGAGGTAAATATGAAACAGAGCATTTTTACCGTTGTTTCAAATGAAGCAATCGCGAAAAACATCTATAAAATCGTTATGTCGGGCGATACATCGGAAATAACCGCGCCCGGTCAGTTCGTAAACATTCTCGTTGACTCCTGCTTTCTGAGAAGACCGATTTCCGTCTGCGACTGCGAGGGCGATACGCTCACCCTCATTTACAAGGTTGTAGGCAGAGGGACTGAGATTCTCAGCGGGATGTCCGCGGGGAAGAAACTCGATGTTCTCACGGGCCTCGGCAACGGCTACGATCTGTCAACGAGCGGCGAAAACCCCGTTCTGCTCGGCGGGGGAGTCGGCGTGCCCCCTCTCTATTTGCTCGCGAAGGAACTTATCGCGCAGGGCAAAAAGGTGAGCGTCGTGCTCGGCTTCAACACCGCCGATGAAGTTTTTTACGCAAATGAGTTTGCCGCTCTCGGAGCGGATGTTACCGTAACAACGGCGGACGGTTCCCTCGGCGTAAAGGGCTTTGTAACCGACGCCTTGCCCGAAAACTATTCTTACTTTTACACCTGCGGTCCCGAGCCGATGCTCAGAGCCGTTTACAAAAAAACAGCCACATCCGGTCAGATGAGCTTTGAGGAGCGTATGGGCTGCGGCTTCGGCGCGTGTATGGGCTGCTCGTGCAAAACCGTTACGGGTTATAAACGCATCTGCAAGGACGGTCCCGTGCTCAGGAAGGAGGAAATACTGTGGGAAGATTAAGCGTTGACCTCTGCGGCATCACCCTTGACAACCCCGTTATTCCCGCCTCGGGCACTTTCGGTTTCGGCTGTGAATTCGCCGAAATCTACGATATAAACATTCTCGGTTCTTTCTCTTTCAAGGGCACAACAAAAGAGGCGAGGTTCGGCAATCCCACCCCGAGAATAGCAGAATGCACCTCCGGTATGATAAACGCCGTGGGGCTTCAGAACCCCGGCATTGACAAAGTTATAAGCGAGGAACTGCCGAAACTCAGAAAATGCTTTCACAAGCCCGTGATGGCTAATATAGGCGGCTTCTCGGTTGAGGAGTATGTTGAAAACGTCTCAAAAATAAGTGAGGAGGAGCAGGTCGGCTGGATTGAACTCAATGTAAGCTGCCCCAATGTCCACTCGGGCGGAGTCAATTTCGGCACAAACGCGAAATCAGCCTCCGAGGTTGTAAAAGCGGTCAAAGCCGTTTCGAAAAAGCCCGTTATAGTAAAACTCACGCCCAATGTCACCGATATCGCGGAAATAGCGAAGGCGTGCGAGGCGCAGGGCGCGGACGGCATTAGTCTTATAAACACCCTTCTCGGAATGCGCATTGACCTTAAAACGAAGAAGCCCGTAATAGCCAACACGATGGGCGGCTTCTCGGGCCCCGCTATATTCCCCGTGGCGCTTCGTATGGTATGGCAGGTTTCGTCCGCCGTGAGTATTCCCGTTGTGGGAATGGGAGGAGTATCGTGTGCGCGGGATGTTATTGAAATGATGCTCGCGGGCGCGACCGCCGTTGAGGTGGGCACCGCGAATCTCATCAATCCCAAAGCGTGCCTTGACATAATCAACGACCTTCCGTCGGTTATGGATAAATACGGAATTGAAAATCTCAGTGATATAATCGGAGGAGCAAAGTAATGGGCAGAGATGTAATAATCGCCTGCGATTTCGCGGGCGCGGAGGAGACCTTCCGCTTTCTCGACAAATTCGAGGGCAAAAAGCCGTTTGTAAAAATCGGAATGGAACTCTACTACGCCGAAGGTCCCTCAATAGTGCGTGAAATAAAAAGGAGAGGGCACAAAATTTTCCTCGACTTAAAACTTCACGACATTCCCAACACCGTTAAAAAATCGATGGCGGTACTCTCACGCCTCGATGTCGATATATGCAATCTTCACGCCTCGGGCACGGTTAAAATGATGCAGGCGGCGCTCGAGGGGCTTACGCGCCCGGACGGCACAAGACCGCTCCTCATAGCCGTAACCCAGCTCACATCAACCGACCAGCAGGCAATGGAAAACGACCTGCTCATAAAAGAGCCCATCGACAAGGTTGTAATGCACTATGCCCTCAACGCCAAAAACGCGGGGCTGGACGGAGTTGTGTGCTCGCCCCTTGAGGCGGCGAAGGTTCACGAAACCTGCGGAAAGGACTTTTTAACCGTCACTCCGGGCGTGCGGTTCGCGGACGGCGACATCGGCGACCAGAAGCGTGTTATGACTCCCGCGCAGGCAAAGGAAATCGGTTCGGATTACATAGTCGTCGGCAGACCGATTACAGCCGCGGATGACCCCGTTGCGGCTTATGAGCGCTGCCTTGACGAATTTGTCGGATAAAGGAGAAGGACAATGGAAACAAAAAAACTCATAGCGAAAGATCTGCTTTCAATCAGAGCGGTTTTCTTCCGCCCCGAAGAGCCCTTTACCTGGGCGAGCGGAATCAAAAGCCCCGTCTATTGCGACAACCGCCTGACTCTCACGGCTCCCGAAGTGAGAAACGATGTTGAAAACGCGCTTGCCGAAACAATCAAAGCGGAGTACCCCGGCGCCGAGGTGCTTATGGGCACTTCCACAGCGGGCATCGCCCACGCCGCCATAACAGCCCACATATTGGGTATGCCTATGGGTTATGTGCGCTCGGGCGCGAAGGACCACGGCAGGCAGAATCAGATTGAGGGAAAACTCGAGCCGGGTGCGAAGGTTGTTGTTGTGGAGGACCTTATCTCCACGGGCGGCAGCGTTATTGAGGTTGTTAATGTGCTTCGCGAAGCGGGCGCGGATGTGCTCGGAATTGTGAGCATTTTCACCTACGGAATGCAGAAGGGTCTCGACCGCCTGAAGGAAGCCGATGTCAGAAATGTCTCGCTGACGGATTTTGACACCATAGCGCAGGTCGCCGCCGACACGGGTTACATCAAACCCGAGGATGTGGCGAAGCTTATTAAATTCAGGAACAATCCTTCGGATGAAAGCTGGATAACATTATGAGAAGTCTTATTGATATAAGGGATTTGACGGTTGACGAACTCTACGATCTCGTCAATACCGCCTGCGATATTATTGACAACCCCGCCAAATACAGCGAAAGCTGCCGCGGCAAAAAACTCGCCACTCTCTTCTTTGAACCGTCAACAAGAACCCGTCTGAGTTTTGAGGCGGCGATGTATGAACTCGGCGGCAACGTGCTCTCCGTCTCAAGCGGCTCGTCGTCCTCGGCGGCTAAGGGCGAGAGCATTGCAGACACCGCCAAAACCGTTTCCTGCTACGCGGATATAATCGCGATGCGCCACCCCAAGGAGGGCGCTCCGTTCGTTGCCGCGCAGAACGCCACCATTCCCGTTATCAACGCGGGCGACGGCGGCCACAACCACCCGACCCAGACCCTTGCCGACCTGCTTACAATCTACCGCGAAAAGGGCAGGTTTGACAATCTTACAATCGGCTTCTGCGGCGACCTCAAATTCGGCAGAACGGTTCACTCCCTCATTTCGGCAATGTCGAGATACACGGGCATAAAAATCGTGCTCATATCTCCGCTTGAACTCAAACTTCCGAGTTATGTCAAAAAGGATGTCTTAAAGAAAAACGGCATTCCCTACACGCAGACCACCGACCTGCTTTCGGTTATGCCGGAACTCGATATCCTCTATATGACCCGTGTTCAGCGCGAGCGCTTCTTCAATGAGGAGGATTATTTACGCCTTAAGGACAGCTACATTCTCGATATGAAAAAACTTGAAACGGCGAAGAAGGATCTCTGCATTATGCACCCGCTCCCGAGAGTGAACGAGATAAGCGTGGCTGTTGACGACGACCCGAGAGCGTGCTATTTCAAGCAGGTTTTAAACGGCAAATATATGCGCATGGCGCTCATTCTCAAATTACTTGAGGAGGCAGGCAGATGAACGTTGACTCAATCCAGAACGGAATAGTTATTGACCATATTTCAGCGGGCAGCGGAATGAAACTCTACGACCTGCTTGACCTTGACAATCTCGATTGCAGCGTGGCTATAATCAAAAATGTGCAGAGCCGCAAAATGGGCAAGAAGGACATTATCAAGATTGACGCCGATATTGAAGTGAACCTCGACGCCATCGGCTATGTTGACCCCGAGGCAACGGTAAACATTATAAAGGACGGCGAACTTGTTGCGAAGAAGGTAATAGGCACTCCCGAAATACTTACCAATGTTCTCAAGTGCAAAAACCCCCGATGCATAACCTCCTGCGAGCAGGAACTCGACCACATTTTCAAACTCACCGACAAAAGCGCGAAGATGTACCGCTGCATCTACTGCGAAACCAAAGCGAAATAATATTAAAAAAACAATCCCGCAGTTATCAAAACTGCGGGAGTTTTTTGCCTATTCTTTAATTGTTTTCCATTCCTCTATCAGTTTTTCCACCGAATACGCCGCGTTCGCGGGGGAGGTTGACGGCAGACAAATTGCCTCTTTGCCCGTCTTTGAAAGAAGATATTTGTTGTAATAAGCGTGAGCGGTTCTGCCGTTTGTGAATATCTTTTTTATTTTCGCTTTGCCGAGAATCACACTCAGATCGTTCGGTTTTACGTTTTTAATTGAGGAGTCGGCGCTGCCCTCAATTTCACATTCGGCTATTACATCCCACACGGCAATATGATTGCTTAGGAGGAACGCCTTTTTTTCTTCAACGCTCTTCGGTGTCTCACAGCCGAAAACAGCCGCCGTAACACGCCAGAACCTGTTCTGCCTGTGGCCGTAGAAAAACTCCGCCTCCCTCGATTTGACTGACGGAAAACTGCCGAGGATAAGTATTTCGCTGTTTTTGTCAAACACGGGAGGAATGTTGTGAATAACCATTATAAAACACTTCCCGTTATCCTGTAAAAATCGCGCTTTCGCCCGAAGGCGAGGCGCCGCGCCCATTTTGAGTCAAAGCCCTTTACAAACTCGTTGTCGAGCATCTCGACACTTTCAACAATGAGACCGTGTTTTTTGAGAACTTCCCTGTATTCGCCGTTAAAATAATCAATGCTCAGCTCGGGCATTGCCCGCGTCTCTATTGTATTCTCCTCATATGCGGGGCTGTAGGTTGTTATAAACTCGAATTTTCCGCCGCTTTTTGCCGTCTCTGCTACGGCGTCAATGAATTCGTCAATCGGCTTTACAACGCCCTCAAGCAGTATTCCCCAGGGGAAAAGCACCGTCACCGTGTCGGCGATTCTGTGAAGCTCGGGGGGCATATTCTCCGCGGCAGCCACAGCGAGAACAACATTTTTGAGTCCGCCTTTTTCGGGCTTTTTGTTGAGCTTTACGGCAATTTCCTCCATATTGTCTTTAACGGGGTCTATGCCGATAAAGAATGTGCCCGGCTCCGCCTTTGCCTTGCGGTAGATGTTGCGGCCGTCGCCCGTGCCTATATCGACGCATATTTTATCAAAGCCCGCAACAATATTTTCAAGTTGCAGGCTGTCGATGTTTATTAAGTTTTTGCCGTCCAGTATATTCATTGCGCTGTTTCCGCCTGTGTCGCTGATGTTGCGGCGGTAACGGGCGGAATAAATCCCGCCGCCTCAGGGAAGGTCACCTCAACATCAAACAGGGAGTTGTCGCCGTTCAGAATGTTTATTCTCTGCGCGTTTACCGTAATCGTGTCGCCGGGCTCAAAGCCGGAAAGCATACCGATAATATCCTCAACGCTCAGCACCTTTTCACCGTTTATACCCCTTATAATGTCGCCGATGCTGAATTCGGTGATGTCGAGAGGGCTGTTTTTCTGCATCTTCGAAACATAGATGCCGTAGCATTCGTCAACCGTGCCGTCGTCGAGAAATCTCCGTATTCCCGTGGCTTTGAGCACATTCTCATCAATAGTTGTGCCTATCGTCACCCCGAGCGATACCTTCGGCGCGGGCAGAGTGGTCTCAGCCGTTGTCTGCTCCGTTACCGGGGCGGTGGTTTCGGCTGAGCCGTTACCTTTCGCGCAGCCCGTAAGGCACAGGGCCAGGAATAATGAAACCGTTAATAATACAAGTGCTTTTTTCATAAAAATCCTCAGTTCTGAAGCGTAGTCTCAGTTTCAACGGGAGCGGTGCCGAGAGTGCTTATGTCGGATATGAGCAGGCTTTCGAAAATCGCGCTGTCCGCCGTGTAGATAAGCTTGCTACCATCGATGCAGACGTAGTAATAGTTGTTGCCGTCGAGATTGCCGATGTTGAGCACAAAGTCCTCTTCAGACGCGCCTTCCGTGTCCTCACTCTGATATGTGCAGGAGTATGTAAGCGTGCAGGAGGGCGTGTCGAGCCCGTATTCCTTGTAGTTGCCCTTGTAATCGACGCATCTTGTAAACTTTATATCATTTGACGAAAGTCTTATATCCTGCGCTTTCCGGGTGTCGATTGTAACCTTTTCTTTGCCGTCGTCCGCCGTCAGAACACCGTCTTTTGAAGTTATTGTTATGTCGGTTTCGGGTGTTCTGATATTGATTGTGTCAAAGGCGGAAAGGTCGTTTATCTCCTCGAACTCAACAAGGTCGAGCGGGTCGGAGGGGAAAGCCTCCGCAACGCTTTTGTCAACAAGATAAACCGTGCCGGGCTTCTGTGTGGACATAAAGTAGTAGGCTGTGGAGTTGACATCCATGCAGCCGAACAGATAATCGATTTCGCTTGCGTCATCAAGCGTGACGGTGACTTTGAGCGTAGGTTTGTCAAGGTCGTATTGCGAAAGGTCCGAAACGTTTTCGGCTATTATCCGGGTTGACGTTACCGTTTTCAGGGTGTCAACAAGCTTTGTGCATAATTCGCCGTCAAGGGGAAGGCCGGGGTCGGCGGAATATGTGAAATCAACAGAGCCCGCGCGCTCTATTTCGTGCGTGACGCCGTCTTTTTCCCAGCGGATTTTCTTTATGCCCTCGCCCTGTTCGCCGCCCGCGGAAACCGCCGTTACGGCGAGCGTTATTTCGCCGGGGCTCTCCTCATCCTTTTTTGCCAGCCGGTTTACGGCCACAAGGGCGGCAACCGCGCCGAGCAAAAGAACGGCGAGGATAATCAGTTTTACGGATTTTTTCATTATCGTTTTTTCCTTATGATTATAACCGCGATTCCCGCGAGAAGCAGGATACCGGGAACAACAAACACAAACAGCGTTCTGTAAAGCGTCGCGCCCGAATCGGTTATTGTGAAGGGCTCATAGTTGAATGATTTTGAGGGAATGCTTACGGAATCCCTTACATCGCACAGCCAGCCGAACGACTTTACAAAGAGCATAAGATCCGTGTCGGAGGTGTAATTGTTTGTTTCATCGTCAATGAAGGTGGAACTTGAATAATAGACCGCCTTGCCGTCGTTGCAGTAAATCTGCGCGCCTATGCCGAAGCCGAGATCCTTCTTTATGTCGCCCTCCTGATATTCGAGGGTCTCCCTGTCCGCTATGTTTACGGCGGAGAAAGCCTCCGATGTGGTCTGAAGGAAGGGGGTTACCGAAACATTCTCCGACAGGTCGTCAACAAGCAGGAAGCCCTGCGAATCGGGGAAGAGCACAAGGTAGTTGCCGAATTCAGATGTGATTTCGGCGTCGCTCATAACGGGAATAATCGCGGTCTGGTCCATATAGGCGAAGTAGTGGTCGGCGTCCGTCTCAACGAGCGTGCCCTCAACGGGCTTTACGCCCATAATAGCGAGCAGTGTGCAGAGGTTCGGGAACTTCTTTTCCGTCACATTGTCCGTGGCAACAAAGAGTTTGCCGCCGCCCGTGATGTAGTTGCTGAGTACCTTTGTTTCCTCGGCGTTCAAGTCGGTTTTCGGGGAGATAATCGCAACGGCTTCGGTGTCCTCCGGAACGGTGCCCGTAGTTGAAAGGTTCATTGTCGCCGTTTCGAAATTCGCTGTTTTCAGCGCGCTGTCGTAAGTCGCGGGAACCTCTTTTTCACCGTGACCTGTCAGGTAGGAAACGCGGGGAACATAATCGCTTACAACATAGGCAATCGCGTTTGTAATCGCGTTTTCCGCCTTGAAGCCCGTCTGAACATAGGAATATGTCTGGGTGTCAAAGTCGTAGTCATAGAGATCCTGCATATTCACAACTTTTGAGCGGTCGCCGCACACGGCTATGATGCTGCCGCTCGCCACATTGCTTTCCGTATAGGCGGAAGCGAATTTCGGGTTCTTTATCGGGTCAATTGTCTTGAGCGTTATTCTTGAGCTTGAGTCCCTGTAACTTTCGAGGGTGGAGAGAACCTTTAAATCCTCCTGACCGTCCTCACAGAGATAGTAAAGGGCAACATCTTTTTCGAGTTTATTCAGTATGCCCTTGCTCTCATCGCCTATTGTGAAGGCGTTTGAACGGCTTAAATCAAAACTTTTGTATTTTGAGGGTAGTTTTGAAACAACAATATTCAGTATTATGATTATGGCGAGCAGTATCGCCGTGATTATCAGCGAAAAGCCGCCTGCCTTGGTGGGGCGTGAGGCGAAGGTCTCTTTTATTGTCTTCTTGTTTTCAATGTCGATTTCTTTCTCTCTGTTCCTCATTATGCCCACCTCCTTCTTTCAAGTACCTGAATGCTCATGAATGTAAACAGCACAACCACGCTCAGGTAGAGCACCACGGTTGAAAGTTCGAGCATTCCGTCAACCATAATGTAGAAAACGTCGAACAGCAGAATCTTGTCAAGTATTCCGCCCGCCACCTTCTCAATGATTGTGGGCTTTATTATGCGCACGGCTATAAGAGCCGCGAGCAGGATGATTGAAACTATGTCGGCGAGAATGCCGTTCTTTGTAACGAGCCACACGAGCAGGCCGATTATCGCTATGGCAACAACCGTAATAATCGTGTAAGCCGTGACGGAGGCGGGTACAACGCCCAGAATGTTGTTGAGGAAATGGTTGAGAAGAAGAATTACAAATGATATTATAGCCGCCGCAATCTGATTTTCCGTGAGCAGCGAAATGAACATGCATATTGCCGTCAGAGCCGCGCCCAGAAGGAAGAAGCAGGCGAGGGTGGTGTAAATCAGCCTGAAGTTGAAATTGCCGTAGGAGTGAAGCAGCAGGGGATATATCGCCGAAACCGCGCAGGGCAGAGCCAGAACGCACAGAGCGGCGAAATATTTGCCGAGAACTATGTCGCTCATCTTGAGGGGAAGGGAATAGAGAAGGCGGTCTGTCTTCTGTTTCTTTTCCTCGGCGAACAGTCTCATTGTTATAACCGGAACAAAGAACAGAAGCACAAGTACGGCGCTTGCGTAAACATACTCAAACACGGCGTAATGGTAGGAGAAGCAGTAGCTTACGGTGTAGTAGCCTATCATAAACAGCATAATGGCTGTAAGAATATAGCCCGTGATGCCCGTAAAATAACCGCGCAGTTCTTTTCTGAAAATCGCGCCCATTATTCATCGCCCTCCTCTTCTTCGTTTTCCTCGGTGCCGGCGTAAGCGGCGTCTTCCTCAGCCGTGAACGCCTCGCCGCCGTTATCGGTAAGCTTAAGGAATATATCCTCGAGATTCGCCCTTTCGACATTCATCGAAATATAGGCAATGCCGTTTTGCACAAGTATATCCGCAAGTTCGGCGCGAATGTCGCTGTCCGCCTTTACGAAAAGCTTTGACATACCGCCCGTGAGCGAATCGTCAATTTCAATCTCAAGCACTTCGTCAAGCCCCGCGAGCGCTTCGGCGGCTCTGTCGGGGTCGCCCTTGACGGTGATTTCGATAATCACGTGGGAGTTGAACCTGCCCATAAGGTTTTCCGCCGAGTCGGAGGCGACGATTTTGCCCGCGGAAATGATGATTATCTCGTCGCAGATTTCGCTGACTTCCGAAAGAATGTGGCTGCTGAGTATTACGGTGTGCTTCTGACCGAGTTCCTTTATAAGCGACCTTATTTCCACAATCTGCTTCGGGTCAAGGCCCACGGTCGGCTCGTCGAGAATGACAATCTGAGGGTCGCCGAGAATCGCCTGAGCGATGCCGACTCGCTGCTGATAGCCCTTCGAGAGCGTTTTGATAAGTTTGTTTGTTACATCCGAAAGCCCCGTCTTGGCAACAACATCGGGTATTGACGCTGAAATCTGCGCCCTCTTGAGCCCTTTCGCCCTGCCGACGAATCTGAGGTACTCAAGCACCGTCATATCCGTATAGAGCGGGGGAATTTCGGGCAGGTAGCCGATGCATTTTTTTGCCTTTACGGGCTCGTCGAAAATGTCGTGGCCGTTGATGATTACCTGACCGTCGGTAGCGGAAAGACAGCCCGTGATAATATTCATTGTTGTTGTTTTTCCCGCGCCGTTGGGCCCGAGAAAACCGTATATTCTGCCGTCCTCAATGTTGAAGCTTATTGAGTCAACAGCGGTGTGCTCACCGTATTTCCTTGTAAGATTCTTAACCTCAATCAAGATTACTCCTCCTGTCGGTTTATAAATTCCAAATAAATACTATATCATAGATTTAATCTAAAATAAAGATTTATAATAAATATTGTGTGAATTTTTTTCAAAAAGAATCTGCCGCGGTTATTCGCGGCAGAATAAATTTTATCATTTTTTCTTTTTCTGCTGTTTTTCCGCCTGCGCCTTTTCGTAGTTTTCTTTAAGATACATACTGTTGAAGCGCTGAGCGAGGAAAAACTCTCCGTCCGGCTCAATCTTTATAACCGTAACGCCCAGTGGCCGGCGGGTTTCCTCCCAGCCCTGTTTTTCCTCCATTCCGTAGGTCTCGTAGCCGCCCGGCTGAACATATACAAGGTAAACTCCGTCATAGAGGGCGCAGAAATCGTTTACGTGGTCGTGGCCGCAGAACACCGCCTGCGTGCTGCCCATCTCCTTGATCGCGGCGAACATACCGCTGTTGAAGGGCGAACAGCCCACGCTCTCGTAAGCCGAGCCGTAAAGGATTTTGCATTTGTCCGTGAACTTCCAGCCCTCCTCGTCGCTGCCTTCGATTGCGTTTTCGTATTCGGGCAGGGGAATATGCATAAACATCATGGACTTGAACTCGCCGTATTTTTCGCGCAGTGAAAGAACATTCTGTTTATACCAGTCAATCTGGTCTTTTTTGAGGAAATCGTAGCCCTGCATATCCGCGGGCACGCCGTGGCTCTCCCTGTATTTGTCGAGGATATCGCGCCCCGAATCGAAAAAGAAAAGCGACTGCGCGAGCGTGTCCTCGCCGCTTAAAATGTTGATTATATGGTTGCCGTAGCCGAAAAGCTCCTCAGGTCCCGCCTTTACAAGGCAGTGCGGATATCCGCTGACTCCCTCGAGCAGAAGGCGCTTGAAAAAGCCCTTGTCCTCCCTCGCCTCGTGGTTGCCGTAAACAATTGTCCAGTAAATGCCGATTTTTTCCATAAGTTTGGCGAACTGTATGGCGTCAACCTGCTGAAACCTTGAAAGAATTATATCGCCCGTGAAAATCACAAGGTCGGGTCTCGCCTGGCAGATGTGGTTCGCGAGCATCTGGAGCGCCTTTTTGCGAAGTTTCGGGTCGTTGCCGAGGTGAATATCCGTGGTGGCGAGAATCTTGAAACTGTCGGGCTTTATAACGCCGTATTTGTTATATTTCGCGATGGTTACGCTGTTTTCGTCCTCTTCGACAATTCTCACATCCGTGCGCAGATGCCCCGAATCCACCGACATATAAAACATCGAAGCGGGGAACATACCGAAGGTTATCCTGTAAAAGACGCTGCCTATCGCAAGCCCGATTTTGTTGAGCGTAATCCTGAATTTAGCAATGAATGAGTGCATTTTGTTTCCTCTCAAGTGTTGTTAAGAAGCGTGCGGGCAAGCCCGCCCACGCTCTCGCAGGTGTGGGGAGCGGCGCTCACCACGGCGGGCTTTCCGCTGAGCACCGCCCAGCCGCTGTGCTCCTTTATCATATCCAGGTCGTTGTAATCGTCGCCCACAACGGCGGCGGCGTCTTCACTGAGCCCGAAATGTTTCAATATGATATAAACGCTTTCGGCTTTGCCCGTGCCCGCGTTGCCGATGTTCACGTGTGTTCCGTTTACAACGGCCGCGGCTCTGCCCGCGAATTTTTCGTTTACGAGGTCTGCCGCCTCAAGCGCCCTCTCAACGCTCGGGAATGTGGAGTAAAACTGATACTTCACCTCATTGTCGGGCTCGGAGCAGAACTGAAGGTCGTCAAACGACATAAACAGGCGGTAAATCTGTGTGAAAAGTTCCCTGTCAATGGGGGAGGAGTAAATGATGTTGCGGTCGCTGTCGGCAATGAGCGAGCCGTTGCACAGAATGTAATAATCCAAATCCAGCCCGACTTCCTTCGCCTTGTCGAAAAAATCCTTGCCGCGCCCCGTGACAACGCCGAAATAGCGCCCGCTTTCACGCCAGAGTTTTATGCCTTCCCTGTCCTGCCCGGAAATTTCGCCGTTTATGAATATTGTGCCGTCAAAGTCGCTGGCAATAAGGCGTTTATCCATTGTGACGGTCCTCTTTTATGATTATTCTCAGTGCCTCAACCGCCGTTTTTATCGCGAGAGAGGTGTCCGTTACCTTCTGATCCTCGGGCATACCCTTGCCGGCGAGTTCCTGGTTCCACACGCAGTGGAACACCGCGCCCGCGCGAAGACGGCGCAGCGACGCCACAATAAACAGGGTGGCGCTCTCCATTTCGGAGGCAAGGCAGCCGCCTTTTATCCACGCCTCCCACTTCTGCTTTAATTCATAGGACACGCCCATTGTGTCGGGGGAGTGCTGACCGTAAAAACTGTCCTTCGCCTGAACAACGCCCACGTGGCGGCGTATTCCGAGTCCCTCCGCCGCCTTGTCGAGAGCCGCGGTTATTCTGTAATCCGCAACGGCGGGGAATTCAATCGGCATATACTCCTTTGAGGTGCCGTCCATGCGTATGGCTCCGCTCGCTATTACAACATCGCCGGGCAGAACCTTGTCCTGCATACCTCCGCAAGTGCCCACGCGTATGAATGTATCAACGCCGATTTTCGCGAGTTCCTCAACGCAGATTGCCGCCGAGGGTCCGCCTATGCCGGTTGAAACAACAAGCACTTTCTCGCCCTCGAGCGTGCCCGAGAATGTTCTGAACTCGCGGTTATACATTATTTCTTCCGGGTTTTCAAGATATGACGCGATAATCTGCGTGCGGCCCGGGTCACCGGGAAGTATGGCGTATTTCGCGCCGTCCTTTTCGCCTAAATTTATATGGTACTGAAGGGAGTCACTCATAAGTCCGCCTCCGTAAAATTATATTTTAATATATTTTATCATTTTATCAATTATAAAACAAGTGCGCAGAAGCATTGAAAACAGAAAATTATTATGTTAGAATAGAAAAAACAAAAAAAGGAGTCTGCCTATGATACTCGGATTCGGTCTTATGCGTCTGCCCCGCAAGGGCGTCTCAATCGACATTCCGCAGACAAGCGAAATGGTTGATATGTTTATTGAAAACGGCGGCACATATTTCGACACCGCCTATGTCTATCCCGGTTCCGAAGACGCCGCGCGCAAGGCGCTGTGTTCCCGCCACGCGAGGGAAAGCTACACACTTGCCACAAAACTGAACGCGAGCATCGCTTTGACCGAGAAAATCGCACGCGGTCAGCTCGAAACAAGCTTAAAGCGCACGGGCGCGGGTTATTTCGATTACTATCTTCTCCACTCCTTAACCGAGAAGAACTCGAAAAAATACGACAAATTCAATCTCTGGGATTTCGCGAAGGAGCAGAAAAAGAAGGGCGTAATTAAGAATTACGGCTTCTCGTTCCACGGCGGTCCCGTTCTGCTCGACGAACTCTTAACCGAGCATCCCGATGTGGATTTTGTTCAGCTTCAGATAAACTACTGCGACTGGGAAAGCCCCAAGGTAAAATCCCGCGAGGTCTATGAGGTCGCGAGAAAGCACGGAAAGCGTATTGTCATAATGGAGCCCGTCAAGGGCGGCGCGCTCGCGAACCCTCCGGAGGAGGTCGCTGACATACTCAAAAAAGCAAACCCCGACGCGTCGTTTGCCTCGTGGGCAATAAGATTCGCCGCGTCTCTTGACGGCGTTCTCAGCGTGCTTTCCGGGATGTCAAACACAGACCAGATGCGCGATAACCTCTCCTATATGAAGGATTTCAGACCTCTTGACGAGAGCGAATACGCCGTTATAAACGAGGCGAGCAGGGCATTTAACGAGATTAAATCCATTCCCTGCACCGCCTGCGGATACTGCGTGAAGGGCTGCCCCAAACAGATACCGATTCCGGATATTTTCGCCGCGAGAAACGAACAGCTCCTCTACGGCAGAATAGAAGCGGGTCGGAAAAAATATGATTCGCTTGAGGGCTCGAACGCGAAGGACTGCGTAAAATGCGGCGCCTGCGAAAGAACCTGCCCGCAGAAAATTTCAATTATTTCCGAGCTTAAGGGCTGCGCTACGGCATTTGAAAAAAGGTGATTTTCTGAAAAACTTATATCCCGATTATTTAAAACGCTTTAAATGTTCATCCTCCGCCTGCCGTCATAACTGCTGTATCGGCTGGGAAATCGACATCGATGAGGCAACACTTGACAAATACCGCCGGACCGGCGGCGAAACGGGCGAAAAACTGAAAAGGTGTATTGCCGAAGATGAAGACGGCGCCCATTTTATTCTCGCCGAAGGCGAACGCTGCCCGTTTCTCAATCAGGAGAATCTTTGCGAACTGATTATCTCTCACGGTGAGGATTTCCTCTGTGATATCTGCCGCGCCCACCCGCGTTTTCATAACTTTTTCACGGATTATACGGAAACGGGGCTCGGGCTCTGCTGCGAGGAGGCGGCGAAACTTATAATCAACAATCCCGAAACGGTTGAGTTTATAAGCGAAGGGGAGTGCGCCCCTCTGCCCGACGATGAAAAGGAACTTCTGCTGATGCGCGACAGAATGCTCGACATAGCCCGTGATGAAACACTCACGCCCGCGCAAATCGAAGCGAAAATACTTTTGCTCGCAAACGCGAAGCCCCTTGATTTGTCCGCTCCCAAATGGGCTGATTTTATCGAAACTCTCGAAAAACTCGGTGATGACAGAGACGGCTTTGTCCGCGCGCTGAAAAAGGCGGAAACGCTCGCCCTGCCCGAAACACACGAAAAAAGCGCCGAGCAGCTTTATGTATATTTCATCTTCCGCCATATTGCCGACTCGCTCTATGACGGTCTGCTCTCGCAGAGAACCGCCTTCTGCGTCCTCGCCGTGCGGCTTATATATACGGCTTATCTTAATTCACAGCCGCGCGATCTGTGCGATAGCACCCGTGTTTTCTCATCCGAAACGGAGTATTCTTTTGAAAACCTGACTGCTTTTCTTGAAATACTTTAATAACTTCAAACAGCAAAACGGCTGCCGCGGATAAAACCGCGGCAGCCGTAAATTGTTATTTTTATTCCTCTTCCGAGAGCATCTCAATCATTTCGTCTATGCCCTCGTCCATACCTTCGCTCTTCTTAGCCATAAGCGCGCGTCTCTCATTTAGTTCAACATACATCTTTTCACGTTTTTCTCCTACAAGGTCATAGAAGAAATAGGGGATGACATGCACTATTCTGGGCAGGACGTTTATACCGTTGAAGAGGAAGAATACCTTCTGGTAAACCACCTTGTTGCCCTGTGACCAGGGAAGCATCTCGATTGTGGTGTCATAGCCCGACCACTTGAACAGCATAATCGTAAGAAGCGCGTTGAGAGGGGCTGTGACCTTTGTTATGAGGTTTGTGAGAATATTGATTGTGCCGTCGGGGCGTTCGCCCGTGACATATTCGGTGTAGTCGCTTATCTCTCTGCCGATTTCGCCTTCAACAACATTCGCGGGTCCGTTGTTCAGGCCGTTGAGGCCGTAGAACAGCGCGTAAATCGCGACGACCGTCCACCTGTTTTTCCGCTCTTTTCCGATGAACGGAATTCCGAGCCACATACCGCACACGCAGAACATATCCCAAATTCGCAGGGCGATAAGTTCGTTGCGGTTGTTGTTCTTGAAAATTTTCGCGAATTTCGGAATAAGAGTGACCGACAGCGGGTCGAGCGTGTTGTAGGGCATATACGCGAGGAAGGACGGAATTGAGCCGCCGAATATTTCCTGCTGTGTAACAACGTCCCAGGAATATCCGCCGTCCGCCCACCAGGATGTGGCGAAGCCCGCGAGGAAGTTTCGAAGCATATATTTGTTTTTGAGAACATACAGAATAGTCTTTTCAATCGGAGCGGGTCTTGACTGCAGGAGCACTCTCTCCTTGCAGGTCATCGCCATTGCCATATTGCCCGCTATTCCTATGAACGCCGACAGCCAGCCGAGTATTGAGAAAAGCGACGCCATGGGCAGCTGTATGTAGCCCTTGTTGTTGAGTTCCATAAGCGGCAGGAAGAAGGCGTAAACCGCCTGCGAGCCCCACTCGCCGATATATGTCTGCAAAAGACTTACCGATATTCTGTCGCGCGGGTTCGGGGTCATCAGAGTCAGAATGTTGTTTCTCGGAATGTTGTAAATGGTTGAGAAGGTCTCCTTCATAAACAGCATTATGAAAACGAACATTATCTTTTTCGGGTCGTTGCCCGACGGGCTCTTTAAAAACAGTGCGCCCGAATAGAGAAGGGCTGAGGCAACGAAATAGGGGAGCGCGCCGAAAAGAATATAAGGTCTCGCCTTGCCCCAGCGGGTTCTTGTTCTGTCGTAGGCAATACCCATAAGCGGGTCGTTGAGCACATCGTAAATGCTTATGAGCGCCTTTATGGCGGTGACATAGACCATATTGATTTTAAGAACGTTCACGAAGAAAAGCGTCTGATATACCTCGACCGCGTTGAGAACCTTTGTGGCGAACTGCGCTATGGCGGGCACTATAAGTTCTTTGCCGCTGAGCACCCTTGTATGGAACATTCTTACGGCTATGTCGCTGTACTGGTTAAGTTTTTCCTTGTCTATTGTGGCGGCGGAATTGTCTTCCGCGCCGAAGAAGGTGCGCGCTATTTTGTTTTCATCAGCCATCAGCGTGTCACCTCCACTTTGCAGGATGAGTAGTAGTTGCCGTCATCTGTAACAACATAAACAACCGTTTTGCCCTGACCTGTCGCTGTCACCATACCATTCTCATTGACCGCAGCCACATTTTCGTCCTCACTGAACCAGTAGCAGACGGTGTTTGTGGTGTCCTTCGGGTCAAATTCGGCAACCAGCGTATATGTGCCGCCCTCGGCGAGTTTCAGCTTGCCTTTGCTCAGGTCCACGCCCTCCGCGGGCACGCCCACGTGAACAAGGCAGGAATCGGAGTAGGTTTTGCCCTTGAATTCAAATTCGGCTGTTATGACGGCATCGCCGAACTGCTTGTTCGTTTTGAGATAGCCCTCTTCATCAACGGCTAATATGTTTTCATCCGATGACGACCATTTAACATCGTATTTTACGGGATCGTCGCAGGTGAGAGTCGCTTTCAGAACTTCGGAGGAGCCGAGTTCAACCGTTCTTTCGTGCTCATTTAACGACACGCCCGGCCAGGTGAAAGAATAGTTCTTCTTGCAGGCGGAATTGAATGTGATATCCGTGTCTTCCAGATGGGCGCAGGTGCCTTTGAATCTCAGTGAGAGGATGTTCGAATAATCCTTCTCATATCTGAGAGTCTCGATTTTGTCGGTCAGTCGGTTGACTTTTATAAAGACCGTGGCGCTCTCGGGTTTTTCCTCGAGTTTTTTGAAATCGAAGAATCCTTCCGAAGCGGTTTTGTCGCCTTTTATTACATCTTCAAGTCCCGCGGCGGCAGGGAAAAGTCCGTCTTTAGCGGAGACGGCGCCCTCCTTCAGGTGAAGCGTTATTTCGTAATTGTCGCCGAACCTCAGTTCAAGCGTTCCCTCGTTTCCGCATTCGGGGCATTTTTCGGCGTAATCCTCAAAATTGATATTTGAACGGCACATCGAGCAGGTGTAGTGGCGGTAGTTGAAATCCACGCTGTCAATGTCCGCGGCGGTAATGCCGAGAGTGCTTTCAAGAAAACCGGAGGCGTCCTCGGAAAAGTCGGCTGATTTTTCCTCGTATCCGTCGGACACTCCGCTCTCAATACCGCCCGCCGAGAGAACGCACGCGGCGTTTAACTTTGAATTTTCCCAACTGTTCGCTATTGAATCGCTGTCGATTGAAAACGACTCGCTCATTTCAATCTTCGGTTTTTCGCTAAGCGCTTTCGCGATTACTTTGTCCGCGTAGGCGACAATGGCGTCGTTGCCGTCGGGGAAGGCGGAAAGCGGTTTCTCCGGCTCGTAAAGTTCCTTTGTGCCTTCAATTGAAAGTATATTCGCGGCGCCCAGTCCGACACCGCCTACAAAGAACACAATCAGGATAACAACGACGATTTTATAGATGTACTTTTTCCAGTCAAACTTCTTCATCGCCGTCGCCTCCTTCCTTTTCACGGTAAAGGGACTGCTGCTGTTTTACCTCTTCCTCGATTTTGCGCGTCTCCTCCGTCTCAACAATGGGTTGGGGGAGATCCTCTATTTTCACTTCGCCGCTCTTTACTTTTTTCGCTATCTCCGCTCTTTCAAGGTCGCCCTCTTTGTATTCAATATTGAGACCCTTTTTGATGATGAGCAGGTTAACCGCGAAAACAACGCCGAAGCATATTATCGAGACAATAAAGCCGAAGGATGCCTTGCCCGAAAGAATAACATTCGCCGTGTCGCGGGTGATAGCCGAATATCTCAGGCACAGCAGTGCCGTTACAATCGAGGCGGCAATGCCGAGGCAGCTTACCGCGCAGAGTATTTTCGGCATCTTTTTGACGCTTATGAAGCAGAGAACCGTCAGCAGAAAAACAAGCACGGCGAAAACCGCGACTGCCGCGAATGAGGCGAGCGCCGCGAAAAGCGCGGAGAACGCGGCTCCCTCACCGCCGCCGCCCTTCATACCGAGAACATAGTTGAGAACGCCGTCCGAAAACGCTCCGAAAAGCCCAAGAGCCGACAACTGAATGTCGCTTGAGTAAAACGGCTGGGTGATGTTCACTTTGGCATATGGCGCGAGGAGCGACACCAGCGGCAGAATCATGGTGCAAAGGCGGATTATCGCGAGTTTTGAGCCGATAAACGACGCCTTGACATGCGCTATGAATATATTGATTTTCGCAAGTGAGAGTTCCGCCTGCTTCGCATCGCGGTAAAACTGCTTGTCAAAGTCGTAAAAGCGCAGATTTACCTTGCAGTGCGGACAGTTCTGCCCGAGGTGGTAAGGCGGAATTTTCTTTTGACATTTTGGGCATACAGCCATTAAATCACAGCTTTCTTTTTAGAAAATCGCGGAATAATCCATACTTAATTATAATATCATAATATAATAATAAAGTCAACTTTAATAAAATACACCATAATTGCGAATTCTTTTTATGAATAATGCACAAAGAAAACCCGCGGAACACCGAAGTTCCGCGGGAATGATTTATCTGATATTGTAGTATTCCGCCAGTGCCGAAGCGTCGCTTTCGCGAAACGGCTTGCCGAAAACAATGAAATCGTCGAGGTTGAATATGAGATTTCTTTCTCTGTTTGAAAATGAAAGGTCATCGCCGACTGTGAAGGGCAGGCGGTCTGCGGCGCCTTCGGCTGAATCGGGCAGGTTGAAGGTCTTTTTGTGCTCAAAATTGTGGAAGACATCGACAATTTTGTTTTCGCGGTCAACGCTGTAAATGACGTGAAGCCATTCGGCGGAGTCGTTCTTGTAAGGCATAACGCATTGCGTCTGCGGTCCGTCATCTGTTCCTGTAATAAACTCCGTTACATCCCTGTCAAAACTCAGCGTAAAGCCCGCGCCCGATGTTTCCGCGGCCCTGTTCGCGCATACAAAGCATTTTCCTTCGGGGCGTCTGCTCACCCTGAGCCAGACGGCGAACGAGAAACTCTCTTTTCCGAATTTTACATCGGGGCAGGAGATGCTCCCCGTAACACCCGGCTCGCCCGTGAACCCGCGTACGCCCGTGCTGTAATATTTGATATGCCCGTTTTCGGCAAAAACGTATTTCCCCGTTTCGTCCTTGACGCTGTTGTCAAAAAACAGCGCGAGTTTTATGTCGGCGGGGGAGAAGAACGAATAAAGCCCTTTTTCCGAGTTTATCGGCGGAGTGGGTCTGCTCTCAACTTTGAATTCAACGGGTTCAGGCATAATATACGGCGTGTCCGCGTCGGTGAAAATGTTTTCGGGTATTTGCGAGGAATAGCCGTCAATATTGCAGGCGGGCACATCAAGCCCGAAGGCGTGCAGAACTATGGCATTTATATCCTTTGTCTGCGCGTAGGGGATTTCTCCCTTTTTTACGGTTTTGCCCGCGAGGGCAAGATAAATGTATTTTTCGCCGTCGGTGTAGCCGCCGTGACCTCTGATGTATCCGCCGTGGTCGGCGATTACAATAAACAGCGTGTCGTCAATAATTCCCGCCTTTTCGTACGCGCGGTAAACCCTGCCGACTCTCCCGTCCGCTTCCCTTATCGATTTGAGATGCCCCTCTTTTCCGTAGCCGTGGCCGTGACCGCCGCCGTCCACATCGTCAAACTGAATGAAGAGCAGTTTCGGCTTGCGGCTGACGCACTCCTCAATTATTCCCGTGAGAATCTCGTCGTTCTGCGCCGTGTGCATCTCAACATCAACATCGTGCTCGATTATGCCGTGGTTTATCGGGTTCCAGTTGCAGCAGGAGCATAGAAAGGCGTCCGGGAACGCTTTGCGCACTGTTGTAAAAAACGAAGGGAAGGTTTTGTTCTTATATTCCTCGGTGCTCACAATGTCGTTTGTCAGCCCGTGCACCTCCGGCGTTGTGCCCAGCAGCATGGCTCCCCAGTTCTGCGCGCTGATTGTGGGCGCGAGACTCAGGGCGAAGTTTGTGTAAGCGCCGTTTTCAAATATTCTGTCCATCTCGGGAGTAAACGTAAAACGGTTGAAATTGCCCATTCCGTCAATTCCCACAACCGCGACATGACCGTAAACATAACCCATAAAAATACCGCCTTTTTATTTTTCTGAGGAAGTGTAAGCACCCTCTTTGATTATAGCACCGCCGCGGGCAAACGCAACATAAAAATCACCGTGTTTTTTTGCTTATCAGAGCGCCGATGGCTGTGCCCGCGAGCGAAATCAGCGCCCCGACCGGCAGCATGGGAAAATCCGGCCAGCGGAAAGTGTGAACCGCCTGCGTCCCCGAAAAACCGAAAGCCGAAAAGGGCACAAGCATAAACATAAAGCCGAAAAAAGCCGGCAGCGCCCATTTGATTTTGCCGAACAGATTCATTTTTGCGCTTAAAAGCGAGATGACGAATGCGGTGACGGACAAAAGAATCCATAAGGATAAAACGGCGACACCGCCCGCCCGGGTGGGTTCGGCGGTAAACCAGAACACAATCTGCGCCGCCGCCCATATAAGAAGAAATACGCCCAGAAGAATAATCTTTGAAAGTCTGTTTCTGCTTTTTACAACGTTTGTGCTGTCCTCAAGATAATCGATGTAACCGTTACCGTTCATATTGCTGTCCTCCTTAAGCAATTTGTCAAGACTTACATTGTAAATGTCGCTCATTTTAATGACGCTTACAATGTCGGGATATGATTTTTCATTTTCCCAGTTGGAAACCGTCTGGCGGCTGACTCCGATAAGCTCCGCGGCGCGCTCCTGCGTGAGCCCGGAATCATTTCTCGCCTGTTTGATTTTTGAACCGATATTCATTGAAATACCTCCTTGCCGGCCGGCTGAGTTTATGATGAAGGACAGAAACGGTAAAGTCAATCAAATCTATTTTACATCCGCTGTTTTTCTTTGTCAAAATACTTTTACAATCACTGAAACCCGCCCGAAATTGAACAGTTTATTCATTTTTTTGCATAATCGGAGCGCTCCGTGAAAATAAATACAAATATTTTTTCTTAACGCGGTTTTATTTTTGTGAAATTGATAATATACTTGAAAACAATATTTTGATATAATAACACAGTAAAAAAATGAAAGGGATTATGCGTATGAAACCAATCAAGACAACTCACTTCAATATCACAAGAAAAATCATTGCCACAACCACAACCGAAAGCTGGCAGACAATACCGCACACGGGCTTCAGTTATGAGCCGGAGGTTTCCAAGTTTATGGCTATGTCAAAGCAGTTAAACGCCTCGGGCAAATTCAAGCATAAGATTACCGTCAACACTCTTATGCTCAAGGTTATAGCCGAAGGTCTCAAGGCGGCTCCCGAGTTAAACGCGAACATTCACTATAACCGCAAATATGTAAAGGGCAGTATCACGCAGTATGAGGATATACACGCCTCCATGACCTGGGTGCTGCCGAACGACGAGATGATGACCATAAACCTTCACGATATCGGCAGCAAGTCGCTTGACGAACTGAGCGATTACATCGCCGATGTTGCCCGCAGAATCGGCAACACCAACCTCGAGGAGGTTATGTATTCCATCTCGTTTGACGACACAATGCTCGCCCTTAAGCGCGGGCAGTTCCTCAAGGTTTTCCGCCGCCTCGCTGGCGCCAAACTCGGCAAACACAAGGTTCACAACCTTACCGGCAAGGAGAAGAAGGAATACTACGCCATACCCGAAACGGACCGCCTCACTAAAGAAGATTTGCGCCAGGGTACGGTCTGCGTTTCCAACATCGGCTCCACCACAAGGGGCATTCACGGCAGATGCACAATGCTCGCCATTATTCCGCCCGAGGTTTTCGTTATCTGCATGAGCGCCGTGCAGAAAACTCCCGTTGTCGTAACCGATGAAAACGGCGAGGATAAGGTAGTTCCCGGTCTAGTTATGCCCATGATGTGCGTTTTTGACCACAGGGCGGTCGATTTCGGCGAGGTTGTTCCCTTCGTAAAACGCCTTGAGCAGATTTTCGACAACCCCGAGGAAATGCTCGAGTGGTAATATAATATTGAAAAAAGCAAACCCGCAGGTTTTCCGTAACCTGCGGGTGATTTGTTTTTATTGAACCGTTATTTCGCCTTTGAGTGTTTTGCCCTCTTTCGCGTAGGGGCTTACGGGCAGTATGGATACCGTGTATTTCCCGGCTTCAATGCTGCCTATGTCAACGCTCATATCTTCCGCGTCCGCGCGCACATAATTTGAAACTACGGTCTGCGCGAACACCTCGCTGTTTCCGCTTTTGACGGTGATTTTGTAATCCTCCGCCTCCCAGTAGCCTTCCGCCTTAGGGAAGACGAGAAGGGTGTTGCCCTCGTCATCCTTCTGCGCCTCTATCTTTGCGCTTTCGGGGAACTGCGGAGCGGTGTCGAGCGATTTCAGATTGCCCCAGGTATATCTGTGGGCTGATTTGTCTGTAACATCGCTTAAATAATAATCGTTTTTCTCAAAGAATCTGTGGCTTACCACATCATAGAGTTTAAGGCGCACATTGCCGTCCTTATCCGCCTCAACAATCCAGAACGCTCCCGATTCGCCGGGCGCGTCCTCATCGCCCGAAATGTAGTTGAGATTGCTCATAAGCGCCGAGAGCGAGCCGGTGCCGACCGCCGTGAAAGTGCCCTGCCAGATTGAGCGCGGGTCGCTGTTCGCGTAGTGTGAGTGACCCGAGAAATCTATAACCTGCGGATATTTGTCATAGACTCCCTTTACCGTCAAGTCGCCCCAGTTTACACTGCCGTAAACAGTGCCGAAGGGCTGGGGATGCTGGAAAACAAACACGGGCATATCCGGGTTTTCCTTTGTAGCGGAGTCGAGTTCCGTTTTAAGCCATTCCTTTTTGGAGGTGAAGGTTTTGCCGTCCTCCGAATAGGAGCAGGAGATGAAGTGGTAGCCGTTGATGACCAGGTGCAGGTCGACATTTTCGTTGATGTATTCCTTATAAACATCGTAGGCAACCGAGGCGTCAACATCGCGGTAGGCAATGAATTCGTGATTGCCGAGCGGCGCGATTATCTTCGTGCCCTCGCGGATGTTTTCCGCGACTATTTCGTTGAAAAGTTCATATTCCACGGGCTTCCCGTTTGTGGCGTAGTCGCCCACAACCACAACGGCGTCAAGGCTTTTGTAGTTTTCGCCTTCGGCGTAGGCGTAGCAGTCCGTAAAAAGGTCGGCAAGTTTTTTCGCCGCCGCCTGATCGGGGTCGCCGTTGAGATGCACGTCACTCGTGACCGCGAAACGCACAACGGGCGTAAAGTCATCGGGAGCGGAGGGAAGTTCTTTGTTAACCGCTAAAGAAAAAGTCGAAATCCCCATCCAGATTGAGAAGACAACCGTCAGAAATTTAAACATGAACTGACCGAAAAAATTGTTGAACATAAATCCACCTCGCTTATAAGATATGTTATAAGTTTATACCTTTTTATTTTCTAATTCAAGAGCGAAAAAGAAAAAGGACCGCTGTTCGGCGGTCCGAATATGGTATTTTTATACCAGTTCGAAATTGATGTTGTATTCGAGGGCGTATTTGTAGGCGGGCGAGTGCTTTTTGACTCTCAGCGTTATTTCGGTGTTCTCATCAAACACGCCGGGGTCAATTGTCTCAACGCTTTCGGGAATGGTGAGATACTTCAGGGTGTGGCAGCTCTTGAATGAGAAAATGCTTATGTTGAGCACGCCCTCGGGCACGGTGTATTCATCGCCCGGTCTGCCCGCGGGGTAGTAGCGCAGAACATTTCCGCCCTTTGTGAACATAACGCCGTCCACACTGCTGTAATCGGCGTTGTCCTCGCTTACATCGATTCTCTCAAGGCCCGTGCATTTCGTGAAAACGCGCCAGTCAATCATCGCGACCTTCGCGGGGATATAAATCTTTTTAAGCCCCGTGCAGCCGTAGAACGCGCTGCTTTCGATTATCGCGACGCTTTCGGGAATGTTTATCTCGGTCAGTGAAGTGCATTTGAAAAACGCCGAGTTGCCGATTGAAACAACGCCTTCGGGAATAACCACGCTTTCAATGTCGGCGCGCTTGTAGAAAACGCCGTCGTCAATGCCCTCGATGCCTTCGGGAATAACAACTTTTTTGTCGGTGCCCCTGTAATCGGTGAGTATGTCGTCTTCGGTGATGAAATCAAGATTTACATCCATAATTCATTCTCCTTATCTTATTAAAATCCCCCAAAACCGTTTCCGGTTATATTCCATTATAACATATTAAGAACGGGTTTTCATATTGTTATTATCAATAGAATTAAAGCCCGTTTTTTGTGATTTTCACTACTGCGCGGGGCGCTCATATACACAAAATAAAGCCCGTGAAGCAATAAATAAACTTATAAAGCCCTATATGTATGATTTTGAATTATCAAAGCGCTGTTTCGGTGCCATAGCCCTCGAGCGCCTTACCTTTCGCGAAATTGCGGAAGGTCACAATCATCTCACCGTCATAGATTTCGAGAATCATACCGATTCCGTGGGTCGAATATTCCTCGGGCGCGTCGTAGTTTCCGTTGTTCCCCGCGGAGGGGAGGTTTATGTATGTCACGCTGCCGTCCGATGTCACGGAATCATCGCTCAAACCGAAATGCGTGTGACCGCTCACATAGATAATTTTCACCCCCGCCGATTGCAGAACACTGTCGATTTTTTCGGAGGAGTCAATCTGATTGAAGCCGAAATAAGACCGTCTGCCGTTTCTGCCGTAAAGCGGATTGTGATTTATAACGACGGCGGGAATGTTCCTTCCGGCACAGTCGGCAAGCTCGCTTTCGAGCCAGTTAATCTGTGTGTCCGTGATGACCTGAACCGTGTTTTCCGCGTTGTTTTCAGAGCCGAGAACAATGAATTTCACAACGCCGTAATCGGCTGAATAATAAACCTTGTCAATGTTCTTTCTGCAATAGTAGTTGTAACTGTCAACCGAGCGCTTTGAAAGTTTTTTATAGACCTCGCCGTCGGCGGTGTTGCCGAAATCGTGGTTGCCGAAAGCCACAAGCACATCGCTGCCTTTATTGTATCTGTTGACAAGGCCGTAAAAATCGAACCATTCAACGCTCTGCCCGTTCATGGTGTTGTCGCCCGCGAAGGCGAGCACATCGGGGGAGCGGCCGCCCGAATAAACGCCCTTGAGCGTATAACCGTCCATAAGAAAACGGGCGTTGCTGTTTGTTTCCGTGTGCATATCGGAGAGTATGACCGCGCTGAATCTGATGTTTTCCTCATCCCTGTATTCGTAGGGCGGAATATACGCCTCACTGAAAAACAGAAAGAACGAAATGAGAACGGCGAAAAATCTTATCATAGCATAACTCCGTTATCTGTAAATCTTGACTGTCTTTATTTCGAACGGACGGAAGGTGAGGTTGAGAATTCCGTTTTCGCAGGGAATATCCTCGCGCTCATCCTCAAGCATATTCGTAAGAACCGCCCTGACGGCATCCGCCGGGAGTGTGACATTTGCGTTTGTCTTTGTGCCCTCACACTCATAAAGGCGCAGAACGAAGGCGTTGCTGTCGTCCTCGGCGGGCTTTACTGTGTCGATTATGATGTTTTGTTTATCGGTCTTCGCGAAGGAATCTATATCCGCCGAGCCCTTTACGCAAACGGCGGGAACATTCAGTTCATAGGCGGGAAGAACAACGTTTTCAGCCGTGAATCCGCCGCCGTGGACGAGGAGGGAGTAGGTCATTTCGTGTACTCCCGCGTCGGCGTTTACCGTGGGATGGTTGCCGCCCCTGTGAAGCGACAGGCGCAGGTTGCAGTCCGCGAGCGAGACGCCGTATTTGCAGTCGTTGAGTATTGCCGCGCCGAAAGAGGGCTCGCTTAAATCCGTGAAATTGCGGTTGCACACCTCGAATTTCGCGACTTCGAGAGAGTTGTTTTCGGTGGTCGGTCTCTCAATCGCGCCGAACTGGATTTCACACCTCGCCTTCGGAGCGGAGATGTCGAGGTCAAAGCCCGCCTTGAGCAGTCGGTGGGGGCTCTGCCAGTCAACGAGTGTGTGGAAATCTATGCGCGGGCTGTCGGCGTAGCATATCATATCCTGTTTAAGCGAAGTGCCGTCACCTACGGTAAACTCACTGCGAAGAACAATCATTACCGCGCCGTCGGCGGCGACTTCTCTGCCTTCAAAACCGCATACGGGTCTTAAGTTCTTTATGATGTCGCGCTCTATGTCCCAGTTGTCATATTCAAGCGGAAGATCCTCACCGAAGAGCAGCACATTGAGAGGCGCCCCGTTTTCCTTGCGGAGCTGTCTGCCCGATTTTTTGTCAATGAGCGAGGAAATGTAACCGTTTTCATCGAAAACAATTTCATAATAAGGCGTTGCAAGATGAACTCCGTCATATTCAAAGGGCGACGCTGCTTCGCTTTTTTCTTCCGTGAGAGCGATTGATTTGCTGCCGAAAGCGGGCAGATGCGTGTTGCCCACGGCGAGAAGATCTCTGCCGCATATATCGGTGTAACGCTGTGAGGGATAATCCTTCGCGTACCCTTGCGCCTCAATGAACGAAACATCGTTTCTGTCAAACGAGAGGGTGTTGAAAAGCGTCACACTGTCACTGCCCTGAGTCAGCGAACGGGCGTATCCGAGCGCCGTTTCGCCGTAGTTTTCAAGCAACTCGTCGAGTTCCTCGTTGTAAAGGTCGTAAACGGGGGAGATGCTTGTGCCGGGGAGAATGTCGTGGAACTGGTTTTTGAGCAGTATTTTAAGCCATTTGTCGCTGTTTTCATTGCGTTTTTCACCGCTTAAAACATTCAGAAATTCCATATTGTGAAGCGCGTATTCCGCCTTGCGGTTCTTGCGCTTTACATCGTGCATCTGGGTCAGCGTGCCCCTGTGAAGCTCAAGGTAGAGTTCGTCCTTGTAAACGGGCAGATTCTCTTTCTGTTCTTCAAGCTCGCGCATGAATCCGCTTACGGTCATCTCCTCAATTTCGGGCATACCCTCCATATTTGAGGAGCGGCGGTAGGATTCAATCATGCTCGCCGTCGGTCCGCCGCCGCCGTCTCCGTAGCCGTAGGCGATAAGGCGCATATCCGTTGTGTCCTTGAGGGATATATCGTTTATCGACGCTCTGCAGTCGCGCACATCGGGCCAGGCGTGAATACGCATGAAATGTGTGAGCACCTCGCTGCCGTCAATGCCCTTCCAGACGAAACTCTCAAACGGAAATCTGTTGAGTTCGTTCCAGCCGATTTTTGTTGTGCAGAAATATTTAACTTCGCTTCCCCTCATAATTTGAGGAATGTTGCCGTTGTAGCCGAAGGTATCCGGCAGCCAGAAGGCGTCGGAGGTGTAGCCGAAGTTTTCGCGCGTGAACTGCTGACCTTTGAGGAACTGCCTTACCATAAGTTCGCCCGAGGTGATGTTGCAGTCGCACTCCACATAAACGCCGCCGTTCGGCTCATATCTGCCCTCGGCAACGCGCTTTTTCATATCCTCAAATATTGTGGGGTAATAGTTTTTCATCCATTCGCCGTGAAGGGCGGAGGACTGCATGAAAGTATATTCGGGGTACTGATCCATAAGACTCAGGGCGTTCGCGTAGGTGCGCGCGCATTTGCGCACGGTTTCGCTTACGGGCCAGAGCCAGGCGGTGTCCATATGCGAATGCCCCGTAACGCCCACTCTGCCAAATATCCTCGAATTTCCGCCGTGGAAATACGCGCGTGAAACGGCGAGCGAATCCTCAACGCCCTTTTTCACCGCCTCGGCGGAAGCGTACTTCGGGTCGAGCACGAGGGTGTCCGCGATTTTTTCAAGCGCGTTTCTCGCTCTCGGGCGCGCGAAATCCGTTTCGGGCAGTGAGGTGGCGGCGCTCAGAAGTTCGCGTATGTCAATTACAAGGGTGAATATATCCTCGTTACGGGTGCAGATGTTCACGCCGTCAAAGGTGTGCGAATAATCGCCCGCGGGTATGTCGGGATAGTTATAGTTGTTGTACGGATCGGTGTCAACATCGAAATGCCCCGCGTAGCACTCGAAGGCAAGTTCAACCTTTTCGCCCGCTCTGAACTTACCCATATACTGGCAGTTGTGGTTGCCGCCGATTATGTCGCCGTTTTTCGAGTTGTAAATGCCCTTGGGAACGCCGTTTACAAAGAACAGTTGCTCCCTTCCGCCGCAGAGCGAGAGGGCGTAAACCGCTTTTCCGTCACAGTTTTCGGGCACGGTAAAGCCGCCCTTTATCCAGCAGTTCACCCATTCTCCGCCCCAGCGCGTGCCTCTTTCTATCGGCGCAAAACCGCTTCCGGGTACGCTTCTCAGGTGCTCGGTTGTGCTGAAGGACTGCGGGTTTTCAATCTCACCGACCTTCTCGTAAACAAGGTCGTTGTAAATTGTAAGCGTGCGCTCGAGTTTGCGGAATATTCTTTCCTTTAACCTTTCGTTATACATAGTTCACCCCGTAATTTTTTTAAATTAATCTGCTCTTTTCATTATATATAAATCCGTTCCGCTTGTCTATTGAAAATATTTATTTTTTTGAATTATCTTTTTTAAATTTTTCTTTGCCCAAACGCCGAATGTGTGATAGAATAATACAAACAAAAGCCGGAGAAAAATATGTATTACGGATTAATCAGTCTGTCTGCCCTGCTTTTCAGCATGGTATTCATTTTCAGCGACAAATATACAAAACAGTACGGCCCGGGAACGGACGCGGCAATAAAATTCACCGCCGGCTCCCATTTCGCGGGTCTTGTCGCTCTGCTTATAATCAACAGATTCCGCGTTGAGTTTACGCCTTTTACCGCTGCCGTGGCTCTCACCGCCGCGGTCGATATAGTGCTTTTCAATGTCTGTTCGCTCCGCGCTCTCGGCAGAACAAACCTTTCAAAGTATTCCGTTTTCAGTATGACGGGCGGCATGGCGCTGCCCTTCGCCTCGGGCATACTTTTCTTCAATGAGGATATGACTTTGGGCAAGGGACTCTGCCTCACACTTGTGCTGGCGGCTCTTGCGCTCACGGTCGAAAAGGGCGAAAAGAAGGGCGGGGCGCTCTATTACGCGGGCGTGTTTATCACAAACGGGCTTTACGGCGTAATCAATAAATTCTTCAGTTTTTCCGCAATGAACAAGACGAGCGACGCCGCCTATTCCGCGCTTATTGAGGCGTTCACTGTTCTGCTGTGCCTCGCGCTTCTCGCCTTCACAAAGGATAAAATCGGGCTTGTAAAGGGCAGGGGTCTTGTTTATATGGGCGGCTACGGTGTGATGTGCGCTGTGGGTAACTATCTTCTGCTCATCGCCCTGAGCGTTCTGCCTGCCTCATCGCAATATCCCTTCGTTACGGGCGGAGTGATGATTATTTCAACTCTCTACAGTTTTTTCACTCCCGAAAAGCCCGGGAAAAAGCAGCTCGCCTCGGTCGCTCTGGCGCTTCTCGGAATCGTGCTGCTGGTAACACTGTAATAAAGATTACGGCTGTTGACGGCGCCTCGGTTTTATTCAATAATCAAAAAAAGATTTTGTTGAAAAAGGAGTAACACTATGAAAAGAATTTTTGCTGTTTTGCTCGCTATGTTATTGGCGGTTCTCTGCTTCGCGGGATGCTCGAAAAACGAGAAAACGCCCGATGAGGGCACTTCCGCAGCAACCGAAAAAGAAAAAATCGCCCCCACAGGCGGCATCAATCTGCGCGAAAAACTCGACAAACTGACCGTGACCGACGAGGAACTCGGCATAAAGGGCAAATACACCGCGTTTGAGGATATAGACGGCAGTGTTGACAGCGTGATTGTCGGCACATGGAAAACGGCGGACGGCAGCGTCACCTACATTTACAATGAGGACGGCACGGGCAAAGCCGTAACGGATTCCATGGGCGATTCCGAATTCAGATTTACCTGCGTGACCGCGGAAGGCTATAATATTCTCTGCGAAGAGGTGACTATGATTTCGCAATCCGATGACGGCGAAGAGGAGAAGAGTCTTGTGCTGTCATTCGTCGCTTACGAAGCGCAGGGCGACACACTCTGCATAGTGCCCGTTGAGGAGCGCAATGAGGATTTCACCTCCCATCAGGCGGCTGTTGTTTTGACATACCGCGCCGACGCAAACGGCAGCATAGACGCGGCAATCGCGAAATATCCCCTGTCGCAGGAGACTATAAACGGCACCTGGAGCGGCGATGAGGGCAGCATCACCATAGAAAACGGCGTTCTTAAAACCGCAGACGGCGAATACACCGTTTCAATAGATAAACAGAATCAGCTTGAAGTTGAGAAGGACGGCGCTTCAACGGTTTACAAAATGAATGTTACCTACTATAAGGAATACGACTACGATAACCGTACCGATTATACGGAAAAGACAATGCTCGGTCTCTACTACACAGGTAAAAACGCCGATGACAAGCCCAACCTCCTCTCCGTCATGCAGGACTGGTCGGATTTTCAGGAGAACTATTATGTCGGTTCGTTCACTCTTGAACAGTAAAATGATATCAATAATAAAAACACCCCGCTGTTTTAGGGCGCGCAACTTAGGAATTTAACAGCCTCAAAAAACATCTTTCGGCGTAAAACTTCGTTAAAAATGCTCGGAATACACAAAGTATTCCTGCGCTTTTTGCCTTGTTTTAACACCAAAATCTGAATTTTTGAGGTGCGAAGCAATTTTGAAACAGAAATTTTTCGTCAGAACAATAAACAAA